>MDTD01146143.1_pt1 | contig 18368 bp, 15 predicted proteins | sample 811221 | NCBI WGS metagenome assembly MDTD01 (sample SAMN05326646, study PRJNA326480) | marine metagenome | isolation source: seawater | place: Pacific Ocean: South West | collected 2011 | reverse complement strand
TGTCATAAAGAATATAGTCATATGCAAGGTATTCAATTTCATCCCGAGAGTGTATTAACAGAATTTGGTCATAAAATAATTGGTAATTTTCTTAAAATGGCCCAAGAGATGTAAAATTTATAAATATATTGGATATCAATTTTGAAATTTAAACGATTATTATCTTTAATATTATTTTTATTAATCCCCACTAATGTCAATTCAGAGGAATTGAGATTAAGAAGTTTTGGACATAGTCAATTTCTAATAAAAGGAGATGGTAAAACAATAATGATTAATCCATTTAAATCAGTTGATTGTGCCTCCCATTTGAGAGAGTCAACAGATATTGATAAAGATTTTATTATTGCTAGCTCTAGACTAGCTGATGAAGGATATAATCCTGATAGCGATTTAATGTTTGTTGATCCTGGGACTTACTATATTAATGATCTGATTTTAAATGGTATATCAATTCCTCACGATCGTTTTAATGGCAGAAGATTTGGTCAGGCTACAGTCTGGACTTGGAATCAAAGTGATTTTAAAATTGTTCACATGTCAGGTGCTGCAGGGGATATAACTTTTCAAGATCAAATAATAATAAATAGACCAGATATTTTATTTATTTCTATTGGTGGAGGTAAAAAGTCATATTCAGGTGAAGAGGCATCAAAGATAATTAAGATTCTTAATCCAAAGATAATTGTACCTGTTCATTTTTTAAAAAATAACGTAAAAAAGGTTGACTGTGAATTTTCTAATGAAGATGAATTTTTAGAAAATATCTCAGAATATAAAGTTAAATATATTGGTAAAGAATATAAATTAAATTCAAAAAATTATAAAGAGAAAGTAATTTATTTTTTTAGAAATTAACTATTTACTTATTGATCTAATTTTTTATAAACTTCCCAAAAGAGTTTCATTTGTTCTTTAATACCAATACTAACTCGAACTGATAGATCTATATCTTTTTTATTTTCCATGCTTCTTATCAAAATCCCATTATTTCTCATTTCCTTTTCTAATAATTGCGGTTTTTTATTTGGCCAAATTAAAAAATAATTTCCTCCATTAAAATTAGATCTTATATTTAATGATTTAAACTTTTCCTTAATCCAAGTTCTTGCTTCTTTAACTTTTGAAATATAATTAATTATATATTCTTGATCATCCAAAGCAGCAATGGCAGCTGCGACTGCAAAACTATTAACATCATATGGTCCTGTAACTTTATTTATATATTTAATTATTTCAGAATTACCAAATGCAAATCCAATTCTTAGTCCTGCTAATCCAGCTGTTTTAGAAAGTGAATGAATAACTACTATATTTTTTATTTCTTTAAAATCTATTATTGGCAGCAAACTATCGCCATAAAATTTTTCATACAACTCATCAATAACTATTAATGTTTTTTTATTTTGATTCGCAATTTCTATAATTTCTTCAGCACTTATTACTGACCCAGTTGGATTATTTGGATTACAAATGAAGATTAACTTTGGATCATATTTTTTAATTCCTTTATTAAAGTTATCTATTGGAAATGTAAAATTCTTTCCAATATAAGAATAAAGTTTTATTCTCATTCCTTGCATTTCAGCACAAGGGAAGTAGTATCCAAATGTTGGATTGGTAGTTAAGAATACTTTATTTTTTTCTCCAAAAGTTTTAAAGATTGCATTAATGGCTGCATCAGCACCATTAAATATTCCAATTTCATCAATATCAAACTCTCTGCCTAAGATATAATGATTACATAATTTATGTTTTAAGAAATTATATTCTGGATATATTGAAAGTTCATTGATTTTGATATTTTTGATTGCTTTGAATACTTTTGGACTTGGTCCTAAAGTATTCTCATTAAAATCTAATCTTAATAAATCTCTTCTGTTTTCTAGTGGCGCAGAATAAGAGCTTAATTCTTTAACCTCTTCATTAGGGTTAGGTCTTATATTATTGAATTGATTTAATTCGGACATTACATTCTGTCTAAAGTTTCAATACCAAGGAGATTTAAACTTAATTTTATAGTTTTTTCAGTTAAGGAACAAAGGGCAAATCTAGAATTTCTAGTTTCCTTCTCTGCTTTTAGAATAGGTAATTGATCATAAAACCTATTAAATATTTGACAAAGTTCAAATAAATAATTACATAATCTATTTACCATTAAATCATTTTCAATTGATATTATAATTTCATCATATTTTAGTAATTTTTTTAGAAGTTTCCATTCGTATAAGTTCTCAAAACTAAAAGAATAATCTTGATCATTTTTATCTTCAAAGTCTTTTTTTCTATTAATACCTGAGATTCTTACAAGTGTGTATAACAAATATGGTGCCGTATTTCCATTTAATGAAAGCATCTTATCAAAACTAAATTGATAATTTGTTATCCTATTTTGACTAAGATCTGCATATTTGACTGCTCCTATTCCAATTACTTTAGATGTATTTTCGATAAATTGGCTATCTTCATTTCTTTTATCCTTATCAATTCTACTCAATAAGTCCTTTTTTGCTCTTCTTACGGATTCATTTAATAAATCCTTTAAGCGTATAGTTTTCCCCTCTCTTGTTTTTAGTTTCTTTCCATCGCTGCCATGAACTAATCCGAATGGAACATGTATCGCTTCACACCCTATCGGGATCCAATCTGCTTTATTGGCTACCTGAAAAATTCCGTAAAAATGATTTGCTTGACCTTGATCGGTAACATATATAATTTTTTTTGCTCCATCTCCTTTCATCCCTTTAGAAAATCTATATTTTATTGCTGCTAGATCAGTAGTAGCATAATTATAACCACCATCTTTCTTTTGAATAATTAAGGGAAGAGAGTTACCTTCTTTATTTGTTAATCCATCTAAAAAAACACATTGGGCACCTTGGTCCTCTACTGAGATCTTTTTCGATTTAAGTTCTTCTACCACATCTTGAAGAAATTGATTATAAAAAGATTCACCTCTCTCCTCTATATTAATATTTAGAATTTCATATATTAGATTAAATTCTTTTCTAGAGTGGTTGCATAATATTTGCCAAGCTCTTAAGGATTCTTCATCACCGTTCTGAAGTTTGATAACTTCTTCTCTTGCTTGTTGCTGAAATTCAATTTCATTATCAAACTTTATTTTGGATGCTTTATAGAAAGAGACAAGATCTCCTATATTAATATTTAAGACCGTACTTAAAGCTTCTGGAAATTCAATCTTCAAATATGCAATCAGCATTCCAAATTGAGTACCCCAATCTCCAACATGATTTAAACGTTTTACATCATATCCTCTTAATTCAAAAATTCTAGAAAGTGAATCTCCTATGATTGTTGATCGTAAATGGCCAACATGCATTTCTTTTGCAATATTAGGACTGGAAAAGTCTACTATTATTTTTTTATTTATATATTTATCATCTTTTGAAAAGAAGAGCGGAATGCCTACTCTTTTACAAAGTAAATTTTCTCTTAGTTGTTTTATGAAAATGCTTTTTTTTATTGAAATATTTATAAATCCTGGACCAGCTATGTCAAATTTCTCAACTATTTCTATAATTTCAATATTTTTTTTAACAGCATCTATAATTTCTTCTGCAATAAATCTTGGATTTTGTTTATAAAGTTTAGATAAAATCAAAGCAATATTGGATTGATAATCACCAAAATCCTCTTTTGATGATTGTACGATTATATTTTTCTTGACATTATCAAATTCCTCAATTTTATTATTAATATTAAGATTCTCTTTGAGTGAGATTTGAAAATATTTTTTTAAAATATTGAAAGTTTTAAGCATAAAGCAATATTTAAAATTTAATCTAATAATTTAATCAATATAACGCATACTGAAATCAATCCATTTACTTTTTGTCGTTGCTGAACTAGTAGAGATAAAGTTTATTCCTTTAATAAGATATTTTTCTATTTCATTTGGATTTATTCCAGAAACTTCAATTACTAATTCTTTTTTACTTTTTTTCAATTTATTATCAATGGTTATTTCTCTTAAGTAGTTTATATTATCTTTCAAGATGGATGGCTCTATCTCATCTAACAAAATACTATCTGCTCCAGCAAGAATTGCTTCTTTAGCTTGAGAAATATTCTCTGCTTCAACTATGATATGTGTAGTAAAAGGTGCATTTAATCTTATCTTTTCTATTGAATCTTTTATATCATTACTCCATGCAATGTGGTTCTCTTTAATCATGGCTGCATCGTAAAGACCCATTCTATGGTTAACACCACCTCCGCATCTAAATGCATATTTCTCTAAAGTTCTTAAGCCAGGCGTTGTTTTTCTTGTATCAGCTAATTTAATGTCCGTATTCTTAAGCTTTTCAACTATATTAAAAGCATAGGTTGCAATACCAGAAAGATGCATCGCTATATTTAAAGAGATTCTTTCACTTGATAATAAGCTACTTGACCTACCCTTTAATTCTAAAAGTTTTTCATTTTTACTAAATTTTTCGCCATCTTTTATAAAAGGTTTAAAGATAATTTCATTATCAATCATTCTATAAATTCTTTTTATAACTTCAATGCCGCAAAAAATGCCATCTTCTTTCGCAATCCAGAAAGCTTTGCCTTCGTTTTCGTTAATACAAGATTTTGTTAGGTCACCACTACCAATATCTTCTTTAATCCATTCCTCTATTGAATTCTTCAATTGTGGAGTTTCCCAATCCAAAATTTAAATTTTAGCTTATTTATTATTTTAACTTTTTAAGCCTACTTATTTTTTTTTCTCACTCTTAGATTTACTTACCAATACAAAACTTTGAAAAAATATTATCTAATAATTCTTCTGTTAATTCTTCACCTGTTAATTTTGCAATATTTTTAATACTATCTCTAAGTTCAATTGATATAAAATCAAAAGGTAATTTATTATCAATTATTTCAAAAGTATCATTTAAGTTCTTTAGACAGTCTTTTAAATCAGATATTTGTCTTTCATTTAGGAATACCTCTATATCCTCATATTCTTTACTAGCACATTTTTCAATTATTTTTTCTATTAGTATTCTTTCACCAATTTTTTCTTTAACACTCATTTCTAAGATATTAAAATTTGAATATTTTTTGTTATTTATTTTGTCTTCTTTTAAAAGATCTTTTTTATTTCCTAATATTGTTATTAATTTATGATTAGGAATTTTTTCAATTATTTTTTCATCATCTTTATTTAAGCCCGCTTTGAGATCAAATAGATAAATAATAAAATCACATTCTTTTATCATATCTAAGCTTTTTTGAATACCAATTTTTTCAATGTAATCTTGAGTAATTCTTATTCCTGCAGTATCTACTACTTTAATGGGAATATCTTTAATAACTAAGTTTACTTCAACTATATCTCTTGTTGTACCATGGATTTCAGTAACAATAGCTTTATTTTGTTTAGATAATAAATTTAATAATGAACTTTTGCCTACATTCGTTTTACCAATTAAAGCTATTGATATACCATCTTGTATAAAACTATTTCTTTTGGTTGTTTCTATTAAAAAATTGATTTTTTCTTTTATGAAATTTAATTTTTTTGTAAATTCATCATAATCAAAATCTATAAAATCTTCGTCAAAATCTACTCTTGCTTCAATTTCAGCTAATAAATCAATTAAGTAATTTTTAATAAATTTTATATTATTTTTTAATTCTCCTTTTATCCCTTTAAAAGCTATTTCTGCAGCTCTAATATTATTTGCATTGATTAATTGATTAATTGCTTCTGCTTGTGTTAAATCAATTTTCCCATTTAAAAAAGCTCTTTGACTGAATTCTCCTGGATTAGCTAACCTGACTTTCGGATTTTTTAAAAGAATGCCTAATATCCTATTTACTATAATAATTCCTCCATGACAGTGAATCTCTACAATATCTTCTCCCGTAAAGCTGTGTGGCGATCGCATCACAAAAACTAAGATTTCATCTATTAATTTTGCTTCCTCATTATCTTTTGCATATCCCAAAAATACTTGATTAACAGACCAGGCTTTTTTAGATTTTGTCTCTACAATCTTTTTACATGAATTAATTGCTTCTGACCCTGATACTCTTATAATCGCTATGCCACCTTTACCCAAGGAAATTGCAGATGCTATTGCAGCTATTGTGTCATCCACTGGAATTATTGAACTCATTTCTCACTTTGTAAAAAATAATTGAGTAGGATAAAAAATATTTTGTTAAATAATTTACAAGATGAATTTAATAAAAGAATTTTCTTACAAGAAAATTCTATCATTAATTTGGCAGCAGGATGGTACACCATATTTTAAAGCGAAAGGAGCTGCTGTTGGGGTTTTTAGCGGTTGTTTCCCATTCTTTGGTTTTCAAACCTTTTTAGGTCTATTTCTTGCAAGAATTGTAAAAGGGAATATGGTACTGGCAGCACTTGGTACGTGGGTTAGTAATCCTTTTACATATATACCTTTATATTTATTAAACTATAAGATGGGCTTGTTTTTATTAAATGATAAAGCTCATGTATTAATTGACCCTAATCTTATTAGAGAGCAGTTCTGGCAACAAGGCTGGTTTGTTGCCTCTAGATTAATAGTTGGTTCAACTATTATTGGATTGTTTCTAGGTTTTACAAGTGGAATTTTGACTTACTATATTGTGAAAAATTTAAAAAAGTAAGTTATCTTTTATATAATTTTCAAATCAAAATTATATATTTTACTAAGAATTAATTTAATTTCACCCTGGCTATCTCAATAACATCAGCCATTGTTTTTATTTGATCAATCGTTTTATTTAATTGATTAAAACTTTCAAGTTCAACGCACAAATGAATAATTGCAGGTTTCCCTAAAGCTGTCTTTACACTTGCATCACTTACATTTATACCCTTATCAGATAATCGCATCAAAATATCTTTTAGTACACCTACTCTATCTATAACTTCTATTTTGAGGAGTATTGGGAATTTATTGTTATTGATTTTATTATTTTGATTCCATCCAACAGGAAGTCTTCTCTCTACTGGTATTGGATTAATATTTTCGCAGTCTCTTCTATGAATTGTGATGCCATGATTACCTAAAGATACTGTGCCTACTATTTCTTCTCCAGGCAGTGGGCTACAACATTTACCAATTCTAAAATCTAAACCTTCAATTCCAGATATTGGTGATTTATTTGTTATTTTTAAATGCGGCTTGGTTGAATTGCTTTGCTCTTTGATATTTTGGGCAATTTGAATATCAGTTTGATTTTTATGCTCTTCATTTTTTACTTTAATTTCCTCTCTTAATCTATTCAAAACTTGATGAAGTGTGACTCCTCCATAACCGAGTGATGCTATTAGATCTTCAGTATTTTTTAAATTACATCTCTGAGCAACTTTTATCATTTCTTCACTATGCATTAATGATTCAAACCCAGTCTTACCTATTTCTTTTTCTAATAAATCTCTACCTCTTTTCATTGTCTCTTCTCGATGACTTTTTTTGTACCATTGCCTAATTCTATTTTTAGCAGTTGGTGTTACTACGAAGTTTAGCCAATCTAGACTAGGGCAAGAATTATTACTCGTAATAATTTCAACAAAATCTCCATTTTTTAAAATAGTTGATAATGGAGATAATTTTTCATTAATTCTGATTCCATTACAGTGATTACCAACTTCAGAATGAATCCTATAGGCAAAATCAATTGCGGTTGAGCCTTTCCTTAATCCAACAACATCTCCCTTTGGTGTAATTACAAAAACTTCCTCATCGAACAGATCAGCTTTAATTGATGCCAAGTAATCATTATGATCTTTTTCGTTACCTTCTTGTTGCCATTCAACTAATTGTCTCAACCAATTAAACTTTTCAGCTTTTCCTAAAGCAGGAGAACCGCCTTCTTTATATTTCCAATGTGCAGCTATTCCATATTCTGCAATCTGGTGCATTTCTGTGGTTCTTATTTGTACTTCAACTGGCCTATGTCTCCCAATTACAGATGTATGTAATGACTGGTAACCATTTGGTTTTGGTAATCCTATATAGTCTTTAAATCTTCCTGGGATAGGTTTGAAAGTGTCGTGAACAACTGCTAATGCCCTATAACAACTATCTGTATTGGAAACTATTATTCGTAGTGCCGCTACATCATATATTTCATAAAATTGTTTTTGTTGTCTTTTCATTTTGCTCCAAATCCCATAAAGATGTTTTGGTCTTCCAGAGATATCAAATTGATGTAATCCTGCAGCTTTTAAATTATCTTTTATTACTGTCAGAGTATTAAGCAGCCTTTTTTCTCTATCACTTCTTTTAATTGAAATTTGATTTTTTAAACTTTCATATTCTTCAGGCTCAAGAAATTTGAAAGCTAAATCCTCTAATTCCCATTTAAATCTGTTAATTCCTAATCTATTCGCTAAAGGTGCATATATTTCTCTAGTTTCTCTTGCAATTCTTTTCTGTCTTTCTTCATTTAACCACTCGATTGTTCTCATATTATGTAAACGATCGGCTAATTTTACTAAAACAACCCTGATATCTCTAGCCATTGCTAAAAACATTCGTCTTAAATTTTCAGCTTGTGCTTCAGTTCTATTTGTGAAGTGAATTCCTCCTAATTTTGTAACACCTTCGACAAGTATTTTGACTTCAGATCCAAAGTGATTTTCAATATCCGATAAAGGGATGCGAGTATCTTCAACGACATCATGTAAAAGACCAGCAGCAATTACTGATGTACTTGCACCAATTTTCTCTAAAAGATCAGCAACGGCGACTGGATGACTTATATAAGGTTCACCACTCGCTCTGACTTGTCCATTATGAGCTTCATAGGCCAACTTAAAAGCATTAGCGATAAGGTGAGAATCTTTTGCTTGAGTATTATTTCTTTGTGTTGATTCATCTAAGCTTTTTATAAGCCATTCTGGAAGTTTTATTGCATATTTTGATTTATAACTTTCACAATCTTCTTTTTTAGGCAAAATAGACTTTGAAACCATTTGGTCTCTTTTATCGTTTGAATTTGTTTTTGTTTCAAACATTTTAATTTACCTTTAATTTATTTTATTTACAACGAGTAAACTTTGCTACAAATTCATGAAAGTAAATTCAAGCAGAATAATTACAATAAAGAATTTAACTGTCAGATATGGATTAGATCAAACTCCAGTTTTAAAAAATTTGACTTTAGACATTTTAAAAGAAAATCATTTAGCGGTAATTGGTCCCTCAGGTTGTGGTAAAAGCACATTTGCAAAATCTATTGTGCAAATGCTGCCAAAAGGATCTATTTGCGATGGAGATTTATTCTTTGATGAAAAAAATTTGAAAAAAATGAGTAAACGGGAATTGCAAATTTTTAGGAGAGAAAAATTTGGATATATTTATCAAGATTCTATAAATAAATTAAATCCTCTTATGACAGTAAGAGCTCATTTATATGAACTCTTAAAAATGCATAAACCTCATTCATCAAAAATATTGATAGAAAAAAAGATTAAAGAAATTTTCTTTAAAGTTGGCATTGATGTTCATAGATTAGATTCATATCCTCATGAATTTAGTGGAGGCATGCGACAAAGAGTCTGCATAGCTCTAGCTCTATCTTTAAATCCATCGATAATAATTGCTGATGAACCAACTACCAGTCTTGATACATATACAAGTTATCAAATAATGAATGAGCTTTTATCCTTATGCACAATGTTTGGTACTACTTTAATTCTAATTAGCCATGATATAAGTCTTGCTGCTAAATGGTGTAAAGAAGTAGTTATCTTTGAGGATGGAAGGATTAAAGAGCATGGTGATATCAAAGAAGTTTTTAATGCACCAAAATCAATTATTGGTAAGAAATTAGTTGGATCTACATCTTCGGCCTTACAATCAACTAACTTTTTAATTGAAGAAAAACCCATTATTTTACAAGTAGATAATTTGAGATGTTGGTATAGATTGAATTTTTCGATAATGAATCCCAAATGGAATAAGGCTGTAAACAACGTAAGTTTTAAATTATTTCAGAATGAAACTTTAGGATTTGTTGGAATGTCAGGAAGTGGTAAAAGCACTTTAGGGAAAGCGTTAGTTGGGCTCATATCAAAACGTGGTGGTAATATAAAGTTCAATTTGAATGATGAAAAAGTAGCAAAAAATAAGAGAATTCAAAATGCTAAAAATATTCAAATGATTTTTCAAGATCCCTTTTCAAGCCTAAATCCAAAAATGAAAGTTAATAGAATACTCGAGGATATTTGTTTAATTCACAATTACCGTAGTAAAACTCTAATGTCTGCAACTCTTAAAAATATATTTAAGAAATTAGATTTGCCACTTACCGAAAAGTTTCTCAATTCATATCCAAATCAATTATCAGGTGGCCAATTGCAGCGTATAGCAATTGCTAAAGCACTTTTAATTCAACCAAAAATACTTGTTTGTGATGAGAGTGTCAATATGTTAGATGCACCTGTAAAAGTAGAAATCTTGAAATTATTAAGAAAAATTCAACAAGAAATGAGCTTGTCTATTATTTTTATTACTCATGATTTATCTCTAGCAAAGCGGTTTTGCAACAGATTATTAATTCTCGATAATGGAAATATTGTGGAAGAGGGAGATCCTTTTGATGTTTTCAAGAATCCTAAACAATTAATTACTCAAAACCTTATTGATTGTTGTTTCGAAATTAATTAATTTTTCTGATTGTTTTAAGCAGTTTTTGAAATTCGGGAGGTAATTCTGCTTCAAAAATCATTTCTTCACCTTTTATTGGATGAATTAAACCTAGCTTATTTGCATGAAGAGCTTGTCCTGATAAATTGCAAGGAAGTTTCTTGCATCTCCCGTATAATGGATCTCCTAAAATTGGATGCTTCATGAAGGAACAATGTACTCTAATTTGATGAGTCCTTCCAGTTTCTAGTTTGAAGCTCATTAATGAAAAATTTCCAATTCTCTCGATTAATTTCCAATGAGTGCATGCGTATCTTCCAGAATTTTCATCAACCACAGTATATTTTTTTCTATCGCTTGGATTTCTACCAATATTTCCAATTATCTTTCCTGCAGACTTCTTTGGGACTCCATGTATAACTGCTAAATAATTTCGTGAGGCAATTTTGTTTCTTATTTGCAATTGTAAGTTAACTAATGCTTCTTGACTTTTGGCTACAACCATACACCCTGATGTGTCCTTGTCTAAACGATGAACTATACCAGGCCTTAATTTTCCATTAATACCAGGTAAATGTTGGCAATGTGCTAATAATCCATTTACTAATGTACCAGTTCTATGCCCAGGCGCGGGATGTACTGTTAAACCTGAGGTTTTATTGATTACGATAATATCATCATCTTCAAATAAAATATCCAAAGGCATTTTCTCAGGTTTTAGGTATGGCAGTGGTTCTGGGGGAGTTAACCAGATTTGAACATTATCCCCTCTTTTAAGTGGCGTCTTTGCTTTTGCCGTTCTAAAGTTTATCAAAATCAATCCAGCATTAATTAGATTTTGAATACTCGTTCTGCTCTGTTCAGGCCTTTGACTTACCAACCATCTATCAAGTCTCATTGGCAATTCAAAATCATAAGTAATTTCTATTAATTCCCCTTCTCCAATGCCAAATAATGAATCTTTATTAAGAGTCACAAGGCACCTCAAGACAAATTTTACCTAGCAATTGGGTTCTGAAATCCTCAAGCAATCTATTGGACATTCTTCTCATATTTCCGGAAGTATGTTTTTCAGATGCAATCTGAATCCATTTGTAAGGATCTTCAAAGCTTTGATTACGATCAATACTATATCTTTTAAATATTTGATTGATAGAAACATTTGTGATTGGATTCTTATGTAATTTAAAAATAATTTTTAGAAATTCTCTAGCAACACTCTCAATGTCATAAGCGGCTTCTCCTATATCATCGCAAATTGCAAGATTTAAGGCTGATTCTTGATCATCTAAATTTGGAGGAATTATTCCAGGTGCGTCTAATAAATCAATACCGTTATTTAATCTTATCCATCTAAGACTTCTTGTGACTCCTGCTTTACGAGCACTTTCTGCTACTCTTTTATTCGCAATTCTATTTATCAAGGCTGACTTCCCTACATTTGGAAAACCTAAGGTTAAGGCTCTAATGGGTCTTGATTTCATCCCTCTTGATAATCGTCTCTCATCGATAGATAATCTTAATTTTAAAGCAGCCTTACATAATTCGTTAATCCCAATTCCTTTTTTTGAATCGCACCAAAGGGGATTTTCATTTTTATCATTGAACCAATAAGTCCATTGATTAATCGCTGATTCTGAAATCATATCTGATCTATTTATCACTAATAAATGTTTTTTATCTTTAATCCAGTTATTGAGATGTTTATGACTTGTTGATAATGGTATTCTTGCATCCCTAACTTCTATAATAAGGTCAACTCTTTTTATGGTTTCCTTTAATTTTTTTTCAGCCTTTGCAATGTGACCCGGGTACCATTGAATTTTTGGTATTTCCACATTAATAATTTAATAAAAATAAGTATTTTTGTAAAAATATTTAAAATTTATTTTATCTTATTGTATTAAATTTTTCTGTATTTAGCTTTTTGGTTATAAGTTTTCTAAAACTTTTTTAAATTTTATTAAGGCATAACTCCTTGAGAGTGATATTTAACCCAATAGTATTTTATTAGCGTTAGGGTTTCTAGGTTATTTAGAAGTATTCATGGCCAAATTGTCTCTTTCAAGTTTAAGCAAATCAACTTTAGAAGGTAAAAAAGTATTAGTCAGAGTTGATTTTAATGTCCCACTGAATGATAAGGGGGAAATTAGTGATGATACTCGCATAAAAGCAGCTATCCCAACTATTGAATATTTGATAAATAATTCATCCAAAGTAATACTGGCTGCTCATTTTGGTAGACCTAAAGGCAAAGTAAATGAAAAGATGAGACTGAAACCAGTTGCAGAAAGATTAAGTACTATTCTTCAAAAGAAAGTTTTATTGTCAAATAGTTGTATTGGAGAAGAAGCTGTTTCTTTATCAGACAAACTAAATAATGGCGATGTAATGCTTTTAGAAAATGTTAGGTTCTATGAACAGGAAGAGAAAAATGATATTGATTTTGCAAAGAGCTTAGCTTCTATTGCTGATATGTATGTCAATGATGCTTTTGGAGCAGCACATAGGGCCCATGCCTCTACTCAAGGGGTTACAAAATTCTTGAATCCCTCAGTAGCTGGTTTTTTATTAGAAAAAGAACTTAAGTACTTACAGGGGGCTATAGATAATCCTCAAAGACCATTAGCAGCAATAGTAGGTGGCTCAAAAGTTAGTAGTAAAATAGGAGTCTTAGATTCATTACTAGATAAATGCGATAAAATTATTATTGGTGGAGGAATGATTTTTACTTTTTACAAAGCTAGAGGATTAAATGTTGGTAAAAGTCTTGTTGAGGAGGATAAATTAGAGTTAGCAAGAAATTTAGAACTAAAGGCTAAACAAAAAGGTGTTGAATTACTTTTACCCTCAGATGTAGTACTTGCAAATGAGTTTTCTCCAAATGCAGAAAGCAAAATTTCTGATATTAATTCTATAAATGGGGATTGGATGGGGTTAGATATAGGGCCCGATTCAATCCAAACTTTTCAAAATGCTCTTGCTGATTGTAAATCAATAATTTGGAATGGACCAATGGGTGTATTTGAATTTGAGAAATTTGCAAATGGAACAAATTCCATTGCTGAAACTCTTGCTGAATTAAGTTCCTCTTCAAATGTATGTACTATTATTGGTGGCGGTGATTCTGTTGCAGCTGTTGAAAAAGCAGGTTTGGCAGATAAAATGTCCCATATATCAACAGGTGGCGGAGCAAGTTTAGAACTTCTTGAAGGTAAAATCCTTCCTGGTGTCGCAGCACTTAATGATTGTTAGTCTCAAATTTTTCAATAATATCTACTGATTTTGTAAATGATATAAGACCTTTTGGATGGGCAATTATTCCTGTCCATATTTGAATACCTGGTTTAATTGGTGCTCTTGTAACTTTAAAAATACCTCCTGTTGCTAAAGGCTCTAATTTTATTGATTGATCAAATAATTCAACTTCTTGATACTCCTTAATTCCTCCAGCAATAATTGTTCCATCTAGTGGACTGTTTAAAATTATATCAATATCATAATTTGATCCTGTTAGGACCTTATTTGGAATAGAAATATCAATATCTACTAGATTATTATCATTTCTGATAGTAGTAAGATTATTTTTTATAAGGCTATTTTTTATAATTCCATTCTCAAATGAAAATAAGAAATTAAAGTATGATTCGAATTTTAATTTCTGTCCATTTAAGTTTTTACTTCCATATGTTTTTAAATAAAGTATTTGATCATTTAAATTTCTCGATTTTGATTCAATTATTTCCCATCTTACATTAGGAAATTCCTCTATGAATTTAGAAAACTTACTTTTGAATTTTACCTTTTCTTCTTTATCAAAATATTTCTCAATAGCAACAAAATTTTTCTGATTTAAATCTTTCTCAATATTTATAAGAAAATCTTTATATTTATCCTCGCAAATTGCCAATCTTGATGAGATGAGATAGAAAAAGATATAACTAGTAGTTATTAATTTCAATAAGAAATTTAATTTTATCATCTATAAAAATTTATCGTACTATATTCAATTTAATCATTTTTATGAAAAGAAAACTAAATAATTTATTAGTTGCAGCAAGTGGTACTGGTGGGCATATTTTCCCAGCATTAACTATTGCAAATGATCTTGATAAAGATTGGAATATTACTTGGCTTGGAGTCAAAGATAGATGTGAAATAAATTTAGTTCCCAAAAAATACAAATTATTAACTTTAAATATAGATTCTCCACGAGGTAAAAACTTATTTCTATTAATAAAATATTTCCAAGTTTTATTGGCAACTTTTCAAGTCTTAAAAATAATTCATACACGTAAAATTAAATTGATATTTACAACTGGTGGCTATATATCAGCACCATCCATAGTCGCTGCAAAATTATTAAATATTCCAGTAATAATTCACGAATCTAATTTAGTTCCAGGATTAGTAACCAAGTCCTGTGGAAGATTTTGTGATTTTGTTTTAACAGGATTTGAACAAACAAACTCATATTTAAAAGGATGTAATTCTATTTATACGGGTACTCCTCTTCGTAATCAATTTTACATAAAGAATAAAATTCCAAAATGGGTTCCCAAAGGAGATGGTCCTCTAATAATTATTATGGGAGGTAGCCAGGGAGCGCAATTTATAAATGATATTATCTTTAAATTATTAGATTTTCTAACTGATAATAATTTTAGAATAGTTCATATAATGGGAAGCAATTTATATAATAAATTTAAAAATAAAAACTATATACCAATTGATTTTACTAATGAAATTGCTGCACTAATGCAGAATTGTGACTTAGTGATTTCAAGATCTGGTTCTGGTTCAATAAATGAAATTATAAAAACTAAAACGCCGTCAATACTTATTCCATATCCATACTCTAAAGATAATCATCAAGAGAAAAATGCTCTTATTTTATCTTCCAAAGGCTGCTCGATTATTATAAATCAAAATCAAGATTTAGAAATAAACTTAAAAAAAAATTTGCAAAGAATTTTTAAGCTAAAAAAAAGGAATAAAAATAATCAATTCCAAATTTTAGATATTATGAATAAAAATATTTCACAATTAAAGTTAAAAGATCCTAGGTATGAGATTAAAACCATAATTAACTCTTATAGAAATGATTTCTGAAATTCTTTTGCTATTAATTTATTTTTGTGATGTGTTTGCAAGCTGATTCTTGCCCAATTATTACCTAAACTTTTAAATGAAGAACATTCTCTTATTAGGATCCCTCTCTTCTCTAGATAATTTATATTTTTAAATAGAGAATTTTTACTTTCTATTAGGAAAAAATTTGTCGAAGATTCATGAACTTTTAGTGGTTCTATTTTCTCAAGCTCATTTGATAGCCATTTTTTCTCAACATTTATCCACTTATGAATCTTTTTTGTCCATTTTTTGTATTCGTTTTTTTGATTTAATAACTCTATTCCAACTTGAATAGCGAGTGAATTTACTGGCCAAGGATCTCTTAAATTATTTAGATTCTCTAATCTTTTAGGTGAACTTATCATATATCCCAATCTCAATCCAGGTATACTAAATAATTTAGTTAGGCTTCTAATAATTATTAAATTATCATATTCTTTCGTTAGAGGAATTAATGATTCATTTTCACCATTAGGAGTAATAGAGAGGAAAGCTTCATCACAAATTATTAGTTTATAATGTTTAATTAATTCTTCTAAGGATTTTCTATCCCATAATTGCCCCGTTGGATTATGAGGGTTTGTTATCCATAAGACTTCACTTTTCGTTTTTAAAGGGAAAGCTTGTTTTATATTAATAAGATTTTTCATGGGGAGTTCTTTTAAATCATAGTTAGCCTTCCAACAATTTAAAGCTCGAATGTAATCCACAAAGCCTGGAATTGGTATAGTACTACTTTTATATTTAGATGCTTCTAATCCCGCCCATGTTATTAATTCAGAAGCCCCATTGCCAGGCATAATGCAACAAGGTTTTATATTATGAAAATTACCTATAATTTCTCTTAGTGTATATAAATTTTTTTCTGGATAATATCTAAAATTCTCTTTATTGATTTCATGATGAAGTTTATTTAAAACAAAATGGGGAACTGAGAATGGGACAATTGAAGCACTTGCATCAATAATATGAGTGATAGGTAAGTTAAGCTTTTTTTCATAGAAGTAAATATTACCTCCATGCTGAAAGTCTAAATCTCGCAATTTATAAATTAATTAAATCTATTTTAAATATACTTATTTAATTTGAATTTTCTAATTTCTCCATAATAAACCTGTCCCAATTGCCTCTTTAATGTTTGACATTTGATAATAATTAAGTTGTTTTAAAATCCCTTTTAATATATTTGGTACTAATATAGGCCCTTCATAAATCCAACCAGTATAAATCTGTATCAAAGATGCTCCTGATACTATTCTTTCCCACGCAGCCTTAGGAGAATCTATTCCTCCCACACCAATTAAAATTAACTTTTTATCAATATTATGAATATGTTTAATGATTTGTGTCGCTTTATCTTTTAATGGTCTTCCGCTTAAGCCTCCTTTTTCTTCAGATAATGGAGATCCTGTTTTTTCAATAATAGTGTTTTCAAGTCCTAATCTATTTAAACTTGTATTTGTTGCAATAATTCCATTTATTTTTTCATCATTTATTATTTGACAAATATCATCTATTTCTTGAAAACTTAAATCTGGCGCAATCTTGACAAATAAAGGAGGGCATTTAGGCAGTTTTTTGATTTCTCTAAGTAATTCTGTCAGTAGAATAGGATCTTGTAATTTTCTTAGACCTTCAGTATTAGGGGAGCTAACATTTATAGCTGCGTAGCTACAGTATGGGATAAGTATCTTTAATGATGATATATAGTCATCGGTTGCATTTGATAGTTCAGTTATTTTTGATTTTCCGAAATTAATACCGAGACAATAACTGTTCTTTTCTTTCAAAATATGTAAATTTTGTTTTATAAGATTCTTTAATAAAAAATCCGCTCCATTATTGTTAAACCCCATCCTATTTAATGCAGCTTTTTCTCTTGATATTCTAAATAGTCTTGGTTTTGGATTTCCTGGTTGACTATACTTAGTAACTGTTCCTATTTCTGAGAAGCCAAAACCAAAATCTTGCCATAAATTTGCAGCTATTCCATTCTTATCAAATCCAGCAGCGAGGCCTACAGGATTTGAAAAGTTAATCCCACATATTTCTTGACTTAGTCTTTGATCTTGAATGCAAAATTCATCTTTTATTCTTTTGACAAAATATGATATTAATATCGAATCTTTTTTATCTGAACATAAAGATAAAAGCTTTAAAGATAAATTTGTTAAACATTCAGCATCAACACCATTATCTTTTTCCAAAATTGGCTTTATTAATTTCTCATAAAAACTTGTTATTGATGCGGAACTTTTTTTCATAAAGAATTTTGATTTTTTTCTTCAATAATCCATTGTTTTTTTAATGTTGGTTTTATTATCCAATTTCGCCAATCAAATGACTGCATTGCTCTAATGCAGTTATTTTCTTCTACAGCGAGAAGTTTACACAATTCTTCAGAATTTATTGGATAACCTTTTTGCGCAAATTTACTAACTAATTCAAATCGACTATAAAGATTAATTATTTCTGTAGGGGCTACATCTTCTATTTCCTTAAAAATATCAGGTTTTTGGGTAATTTTTTTCTTCATAGATATTCCTTTACAGTAATTGGTAGCTATTAAATCTACTCTCTCATTGTATTTATCACCACTATGAC
>MDTD01171348.1_pt1 | contig 18374 bp, 15 predicted proteins | sample 811221 | NCBI WGS metagenome assembly MDTD01 (sample SAMN05326646, study PRJNA326480) | marine metagenome | isolation source: seawater | place: Pacific Ocean: South West | collected 2011 | reverse complement strand
GGAGAATTCTGGCTGGTGACTGGCAATGGGGAAGGACAAATGGGCTTGCAGGGCGCGAAACTGTGAGGCGGTATAATTCGACACACCCACTTCTTTAATTTTACCGCGGTTGCGCAGTTTGGTGAGCGTGGCGGCTATTTCTTCGGGGTGTCCCAAAAAGTAGGGCCGGTGGATTTGCCACAGGTCGATGACGTCTACACCCAAGCGTTTCAAAGAGTTGTCCACCGCTTGCTCAATATAGGCGCCACTGGAATCGTAGGGCACACCCAATACAATGCCGCCCTTGGTGCCCAAAACCATTTGGTCACGCAGGTGCGGCGCTTCTTGTAGAACCTTACCAAAGAGCAACTCGGCATCACCAAACTGGCCGCCCCCGTCCACCCCATAAATATCAGCGTGGTCCATAAGGTTGATGCCCATTTCTAAGGCGGTTTCTACTTTTGTTCGTGCGGTTTTAACGTCAGTGCCACCAAAGCGCCAAAACCCGTAAGCGATGGGAGAGACTTGGAGTCTAGATTTACCTAAGTTATGTTTTTTCATTAGGAGCCTTTCCGGGGGGCTAGGGGATTTCTCGCACGCAGAATGCTTCGGCGGTGCCGTAACTTCCAGTAGAACTTTGTTCCCGAAGCTCAACGCGCATTTCGGACAACACCAGTTTCCACTTGCGACGTGGTTCGTTGTAGCCGCTGAGCGGGTCAGAACTGCGATTCATCCAATAGATGCCGCCCGTAATCTCATCGGTAAAATTCAAGTAGGGCGGTTGGGAACGGCTGTAATCGGCCAGCGAGAATAACTCGGCATAAGTCGCCAACCGCCAGTTGCCGGTGCCGTAAGACAAGTCTTCGCAGTGGTCTTCTTGATCGTCAAAAGGCTGACCAAACGTGTATCGATCTTCGTAGCGTTTCCATTCAAGCCCGGTGAGCGAATCTTCAAAGTGATTTCTTAGACAGTAGGTGTTGTTGTCGAAGAAGCTGTCGCTGCAGCTGGTTTCTAGGTGGGTTGTGATGCACCGAGGCGTGCTTTGAATCAAGTCCGCTTCTGGGGTTTTGCGTGCGCACCGAACGGCGCCACGGTCTGTGTATTCAACCACTCCTGTGGCCAAGCTGACGCTCCATCGTGGATTGACGGTGTAATTGAAGGTTTCTGGAACCACGGAGCCACTGAGCAATTTGACGGTGCGACCCAAATCGTCGGGCAAAACACGACTGCTTGGGAAGCTGCTGCTTCTAAAAATTCCCTCATCGTTGGTCACCCCACGGTCGTCGATCATGGTGGCCAAGATTTCCATGGGAATCAGTTCCCAATCGTCATAGCCGGCGAGGGTTAAATCGGCACAATAATCATCCGCTTCCGCATCGTCCATTTGGTCCAAGTCCCCCTCGTGGCACCAGGAACCGGTTTTGCCCACCATGCACTTTTGGATCATGTAGCCAGTCACCGAATCGATCACGACCCCTGGTTCGCCGGGGTCGGTGTCCAACATACTGTACCGGGAGCTCGAAGGGTCGTCGAAATAAAAGGCGTAAGAGGGCCGACTGCAATCGCCACCATTACCGTTGTTAGAATTGCCTTCTTCCTCGCAACCCGTTCCTGCTTCGTTGACAACGTAACCCTCGTCGCAATAGCATCCCCCTTCGCCACCAACCTCGGCGTAGGATGAGTTGGGCGGACAGCTCACATCTTCACATTGACTTTGGTTCAGGGTGCAGTCGCTGTTACAGGTGAGGGTGCCTGTATCAAATCCCAAGGAGGTACAGCTTTGGTTGTTCAAGTTACTGCCATCACATGCCTCGCCATTGTCGATTTGGCCGTTGCCACAGGTGTCACAAGGGCCACAATCCAAGGTACCGCCACAATTATCGCTGGCCGTGCCACAGTCGAGGCCTAAGCTCTCGCAGGTGTCCGGCACGCAGGCGTCTGCAACGCACACCGGAGGGGAGGCACCCTCGTTGCAGCTGAAACCGGCTGCGCAAGCACCACAGTCCAAAACGTTTCCACATCCGTCAGAGATGCTGCCGCACTCCGCTCCTGCTTGAATGCAAGTGGTGGGGGTGCATTCGCCTTCACCGCATTGGTTTGGCCCCGCAGCGCCACACGTGAGACCGGATTCGCAAGTTCCACATTCGAGGGTGTTGCCACACCCATCGGGAATATTTCCGCATTCGGCATCCTGGTCGTCACAGGAGGTGGGGACACAAGGATCGTCTTCAAGGCTGACGCAGTTGTAGTTGCTGGCATCGCTGGGGTTGGCCCAGGTATAGCCCTCTTTACAGTTGCTTTCGCCATTTTCAGCGTTATAGACGCAGTGCTCGGCCGTTTCGCAGGGGTGCTCGTTGGTGGGCGGCTGGGGCACCAAACATCCCGCCACTATTGTAAGTGTCCAGATTGTATAGTATTTTTTCATTTTGTATCCCAAAAACTTCGAAAAGACATCCTATATATGCACCATTGATGGGGTTTGGTCATCAGATAACCCAGGTGATGTGAAAGGTGTCATCTTCGGTGAAGAGTGATACATTCTGTCACCATGAGCCATGAAGTTATCAAAGCACTGCACATTATTGGGTTTACCTGTTGGTTTGCTGGGCTTTTCTATGTGGTGCGCTTGTATATTTATCATGTTGAGGCTTTGAGCGAAGGGACCGACACATCATCAGCGCTCTCGGCGCAATTGGCGGTGATGCAGCGAAGGCTGTGGCTCGGCATCACTTGGCCAGCCATGGTGTTCACCTTGGTGTTTGGCGGTTGGTTGTTGGTCTCTTACATCCAGCTGCACGGGGAAATGCATGGTTGGCTGCACCTCAAGCTGACCTTGGTACTGTTTTTGGTCGGGTATCATTTGCTCCTGGGTCGCATCCGTAAGGCATTGCTCAACAACGCGTGTAGATGGTCGCCCAAATCACTTCGCATTCTCAATGAAGTCGCCACGGTCTTTTTGGTTTTTATCGTATTTGTAGGGGTGCTTAAAAACACGTTCACCTTGCAGATGGCTTTGATGGTGGGTGGCGTATTGGGGGCTGTTTTGATCTTGGGGTTTTGGGCCTATCACCGGCGAACCGCGGGCTGAAAAGCTTTTCGCAGACAAAAAAAAACCGACCCATGAGGTCGGTTTTTATGGAGCGGGAGACGAGATTCGAACTCGCGACGTCAACCTTGGCAAGGTTGCACTCTACCACTGAGTTACTCCCGCACCGTGGTAAGTGAAGGGCGTTATAAAAGGACCCAGTTGGAATCGTCAACCCTTAATTCGATGAATTGAAAGGGAAAAAACGCCAATTGTTGCCAGAAGGGGAGAAAACCCGGCTATTTACCGTATTTTCCCAGATCCAGCATGAGTGGGGGCACAGCACCGGAATCCCCATTGACCACCAGGACTTGGGGAAGTTTCACGCGCCCAGAGGCCAGGGCACTGACCCATTCCCGTTGAATCACCAGATTGCCACCCGCCGCCTTAAGGGCCTCTGCTTGGAGTCGTTGGGCCTCGGCTTCACCCTTGGCGCGGTTCACCAAGGCAAGGGCCTCTTGTTCTGCTCTGGCCGCTTCATACACGGCCTTTTGGGCATCTTGCTCAGCGATTTGCTTGCGCTCCACTGCGTTGGCGAACTCTTCGGAGAAGCGCAAATCCACCACAGAGGTATCCAAGACCACAATGCCGTAAGCCGTGAGCCGGCTCACCAGGGCTTCGTCAAAATCTTTTTTGAGCTTGGGACGTTGGGTGATGGCCTGCTCAGCGGTGAGCCGGGCTGCAGCGATCTTAAAGGCCTCTTGGGTTTGTGGGGTGATCACACGGCCCACCAAATTATCGAGCGTGCCTTGTTCGCGGCGAATTTTCACCACTTCAACGGGGTCGACCCGGAAGTTCACGGCAAAGGTGGCGGTGAGTTCTTGCAAGTCTTTGGATTGGCCCGAGGCTTTAATTTGATATTTCTGAACTTTCACGTCGTAGCGATGAACCCGAGCGATGAATGGCGGCTTGAAATACAAACCTTCGTTGAGGGGCTCTTCTTGAGCTTTACCCAAAACGATCATCACGCCCACTTCACCGGGCTGAATCACCACGTAGGTTTGAAAAAGTGTGACAAATACGACAAGAGCGAGAATTCCGCCGATAACCTGTTTGACTTGAACCATTTTTTCCTCCGAACGAAAAGACAGCGAACGCTACCAAATAGCGAACGGCAAGGGAAGGGCTATCAAGATAGCATTTAGCCACGCAGAATCTTGTTTAGGTTGCGATCGAGCCATGCATCGGCTTCTTCGGCACCCACAAACTGGGCCTCTGCTTCCAAAAAGGTCTTGTGGTGAACCATGCGGCGGCCAGAGGGGCTACGTTGTGCGGGATAGACGTGGTGGCACATTTCGTGGTGAACAATTCGGGCCACACACATTTCGGGAATGAAGGCTTTGTCCAAAGAGGGATGAATGGTAATGCGTTGAACCCGCGCATCGTACGAGCCGAGTTGGATACTGCGTCGACCACGTTTTTGTCGTCGAGGACGACCCCATTGGATGTCTAAATTTACTTTGCCGTTAAAGTAAATGCGACTGAGGGCTTCTTGAATGACGTGCAGATCGTGGTGTTCGCCCTTGCCAGTGTTTAAGGGCAATGACCCCTCGTGATGCATGAGAAGGTGGCTGTGCGCTTTGATGAACGTGTCCACCAGCTGACCGCTTGGTTTATGGCCGGTTTTAAAATATCGGCCAATGGCCACAATGACTTTTTCATCGGCCTCCATGAACATTTGATGCATGCGGAAAGTGTGTTTGTTTTTGCCCGATCCTTGGGAGAGCAACACAGATTTGTTGTCCGTCCAGACCAGTTGCGTTTTTGGGCCAAGGAATTGTTTCAGCGTATCTTGGACCATCTTGGAATGACTGATGGTGTTCGCGGTTTTTTCTTTCGCGGCCGTGGTGCCTTTTGCGGGCGGTGGCGGATCCTTATCCTCCAACCGGGTGGTGGTGGTACCAAAAAGACTTAGTTGGGTTTCAGATGGGGGGATCATATGCGCAACATACTGAAAATTATCACCTTTGCCCAGCCCCCGCGGTTACCCCTTGAAAAGAAGGGGTGGCTGTATTCAAAGGGTCCTCTCAGCACACACTTTTGAAGGATTTAGGGTCACATTTATGAACGCTGCACTGTTTGACATCAACCGATGGGTGGCTGCCCAGGCCAACCCGCTTGCCCCCACCAGTGGGGATATCGTTGGGCTCATTTTTTTGGGCGCCTTCGTCGTTCTGTTCGCTTGGATGGCCTACAAGTTTCTGTCGGTCCAAAAAAAAGAGCGTTTAGAAGCACTGACCAAGATATCAAATGAGGCCGCAGCGGAAGCTGCCCGAGAACAGGCACAGGCCGAGGCAGCGCAAGCTCAACTGGGCGCGCCTGAAGCGATTCCCGTTCCTGTGGCGGAGAAAACAACTGCGCCTGAGATTCCGGCGACCCTGCTCAAAGAGACCACCGCTGAGCCCCAAAAGGAACCCGTCGCGGCCAGCGAACCGCCACCTCCAGAAACGGCCACCGCGCCTGAGCCTTCCACCACGGCCCCGGCGACACCCGTTGAAGAAGCGCCCAAGAAAAAGAGCCTTTTTGCGGCGTTGAGTTCAACGCGGGCTGGATTTGTGGGCAAGTTGTCCCAAATTTTGACGGGTAAAGGGGAGATTGACGAAGAGACCCTCGAAGACCTCGAGGCGGCACTTTTCTCCGCAGATATCGGTGCACAAACGGCGGACCGGTTGCTGGAAGCGGTGCGTTCCAAAGTGAAAAACAAAGATTTGAGTTCTGGCGCTGCAATCACCGATGGGATTAAAAATGAAATTGTGGAAATCCTCTCGGGCGTTTCGTCGGCGCCACTCAAGGTCAACGGCCAAGGGCCGGCTGTGGTCATGGTGGTGGGTGTGAACGGGGCAGGAAAAACCACCAGCATTGGTAAGTTGACCCACCAACTCCAAAGCACGGGTAAGAAGGTCCTGCTCGGCGCTGGAGATACCTTTAGAGCGGCTGCGGTCGAACAACTTGAAATTTGGGGGGAACGCAATGGTGTCTCTGTGATCAAGGGCAAGGAGGGTGCCGACCCTTCTTCAGTTCTTTTTGATGCAGTGGATAAAGCCAAGGAAGAGTCCGCAGATGTCGTGCTGTGTGATACAGCGGGCCGATTGCACACCAAAACCAATCTCATGGAAGAGTTAAAAAAAGTTCATCGTGTTTTAGGCAAGGCCCATGACGGGGCGCCACACGAGGTTTTGTTGGTCCTCGACGCCACCACGGGGCAAAATGCCATCGCCCAAGCCAAACAATTTAGTGCAGCGGTTCCGCTCACGGGCATTGTTCTCACCAAGTTAGACGGCACCGCGAAGGGCGGGGTTGTGATTGGCATTACCGAAGAATTGCAAGTGCCAGTACGCTACATCGGGGTCGGTGAACAAATTGAAGACCTTCGGCCTTTTGACCCGCAGGCTTTCGTGGAAGCATTGTTCGAAGAGACGTCTCCTTAAACAAAAGGTTTCTCAAATGACGGCGGCCAAGCACAGCGTTTTGTTGGCTCAAGATGGGTCCAACCTGTGGCGCGCCCTGGCAAGTTTGGCGATTCCCTCCATCATCAGTGGTTGGTTGAAAACCGCGTTCTTGGTGGTGGACACTTATTTTGCTGGGCAAATCAATACCGTTGCTTTGGGCGCGTTGTCTGCCGCCACGTTTTTTGTATGGATGTTTTTCTCGTTCAGCGCCATGAACAGCATTGGGGTCATGTCTCAAGTGTCGCAGGCCATGGGGCGCCGTGATGATGAGGCAGTTGTGGCGATCATTAAAAAAGGACTGTCTTCCGCCGTGGTGCCGGGTCTTCTCGTTTCTGCGGGGCTGATCGTCGTGTCACGAACGGCTTTGGGGTTTTTGGGGCTGCCTGAGGATGTGCAGCAAGGGGTCGCCGACTACCTCCTTTATTTGGCATTGCTCGGTCCCTTTTTATGGTTCTTTGACACCATGGACGCGGCATTGAGGGGCATGGGCGATGCCAAAACGCCTTTGGTTTTGCTCTGTGTTTTTGTGGGATTCAACGTGCTGCTTAATGGCATCTTTGCCATGGGATGGTTTGGGTTTCCCGCGCTGGGCATCGCGGGGATTGCGTTGGCCACCGGCGTCGCTTGGTTTATGGGCTGTTTTGCCATGTTGATTATTTTTTGGCGTCGCGGCCTGTTTCGTCCCAGCAAAGCCAACCCACCTCGCGCTTGGCAACTGTGGCGCATTGGTTTGCCCATCACGCTGTCCGGTGTTTTTTTTGATTTGATTTGGTTGGTGTTGACGCCTTGGGTGGCGCAGGATGGCGCCGCTGCATTGGCGGCGGTGAGCATCGGGCACCGACTCGAAGCTTACGGGTACATGACATCGGTTGGCTTTGGTATGGCCACGGCGGCTTTGGTGGGACAAGCGGTTGGGATGCAGAATGCGACTTTGGCCCACCGCGTGGCTGGGATGGCAGCCCGATGGGCTTTTGGTTTCAATGTCATTTGGATCATTGTTTTGTTGTCCTTTCCTGCCTTTTTCTTTGGTTTGTTTACGGATGATGTGCAGGTCTGGCATTTTGGTTTGGCCTATCTTTCCTTGGCCGCTATTGGCACACCCTTTCAAGCCTGGGATATCATTTACAATGACGCTTTTGCTGGCTCGGGCAGAACGGTCTTTCCCATGGTGATCGATATTGTGGGTTACGCTTGCCGAATCCCATTGGCATGGGTTTTGATGGCCTTTTGGGGGGCTGCAGGGGTGTTTGGCGCTATCGGGGTATCTGCGGCCATTACGGGGGTGGTATTGCCGCTTGCGTTTCACCGCTGGGGCACCCATTTGGGAAAAGGCCAAGGTGTGGTATCTCCCACTGTGCACCATCCTTAGGTTGGCGTTTAGGAGTTTTTAAACATGGCCCAGGTCCTCGAATCAGAACCGGCATTTAGCCCTGGTGGCTTTCCGTCCACCAAAACGGCTCAAGAGCGGTTCACTCTCAGATTGTTAGGGCATCGGTATGCCCGACCCGAGGTGCCCAGCCGCAACTGGCTCACCTTTGTTGCGGGTGGGGGATTGGCCGCCTTGGCGGCGCTTTATTTGGACAGTCGTGGGCAATCCCTGGGGGCCATGGTGGCCTGGAGCATCGTGGGTCTCCAAGCACTGTTGGCGCTGGTTTCCGTGGTGCGAAAACTCGGTCTCAAAAAAACCAACGCCACAGGGCATCCCCATGCCTGCTATCGCGATGGGGACGGGGCTCTTAACATTCCCCTGGGAGAGCAAGAATTTGTTGCAGCACGGTTGCAGTTGGACACCACCAAAAAAGAATGGATTCGTTGGGTGGCGGGCCTGGCGCAAACCTTTTGGGGGATGTTGCTGGCTGGGATTCCTCCCGTATTTATCGCGGGTCAGGATGTGGGTACCTTTACCGTAGTGTTATCCGGAATTTTTGCATTTTTAGGGACCCTCTTATTCGGAAAAGGCGTGAGGGATATTTTTGGCTTGCGGTTTGCTGAGGTGCTTTTCATCACCAACCACCGCATGGTCATTGCTGCCGGGCCTGGCGAGGCCCGTTCAATTCCTTGGACTCATCTGAAACAACGCCCCATTGTGGTGGGACGTACGGACAAAGGGGCGACCTTGGGACTGGCACTGGTCCCTTTAATCTCCGTCGGCCGACTCCCTGCTTTTGGGCTTTGGGGCAAAGACAACATGGATGAAACCAATGCGAAGGAGCTGGCAGCTTTCGTGGTGCAGAGTCGCGAAAAATTGTTGGCGGCTGAACAGGAGCCGTCGTGATCGATTTGCATTGCCATGTGCATTTCGGGGTAGATGATGGCCCCAAAACTGCGCAAGAAGCCCAGGATTTGGCGCGAGCGCTGGTGGATGAAGGGGTCACCACTGTGGCTTGTACGTCCCATGTGCGCCCCGACCGCAGGTGGATCAACGACCAGAGTGTGCAGGCCGCCAATCACCAACGCCTCGATGAGCTTCTCAACCAAGCTGGCATCGAGTTGGAACGGGTGGCCGCCGCAGAACACTATGTGGACCCCACTTTCATGTCTCGTGTGCGAAACCATTCTGTGGTGCCTTATGGGGACAGCAAGTGGCTTTTGGTGGAACTCAACTACGACGCACCGGTCCCCAATTTTTTGCAAATGATGTTTGAAACGCGGCAATTGGGTTACAAGGTATTGCTGGCACATCTCGAGCGCTATCCATGGGTGGTGGACAATGATGACATGCTCGACAAACTGACCGCGGCCGGGCATCTGATTCAGATTAACTTAGGATCTTTGGCGGGCGCTTATGGTCGAGATTACAAAAAGCGGGCGCGCAAGTTGGTGAAAGAGGGGTGGGCTTGTGTGGCGGCCAGCGATTGCCACCATCTGACCGATGTGAAGCCCTATTTGATTAAGGGTAAAAAGGCCCTGCGCAAATTAGTAGGCGATGCAGGTTGCCAAACACTTTTGGTTGACAACCCCCGCGCCATTTTGGATGACAAAGAACCAGATTTGATTTGGGTTCGGTAGGTATTTGGATTTGAAAAGGTTTCTTCAGTTCGGTTTTTCTTTGTTGGTGGGCGGCGTTTTGCTGTGGCTCTCCTTCAGACACGTGGATTGGAACGAAGCCAAGGCCAACTTGAGCCAAGTGACAGCTTGGGGTGTTTTGCTTTACTGCCTTGCTTTTGGATTGCAGTGGGTTGCCCGAACCTTGCGTTGGCGCTTGCAAATCGAAGCCACCAATGAGGTGAAGCCCCCGTTGCAGTTGGCCCTTTGCATCAATGTGGTGGCCATGGCCGCTGTCTTTTTTGTCCCTTTACGCCTTGGCGAGTTGGTCCGACCCTATCTGTGCCGAAAGTACAAGTTGGCTAAAATGTCCGAAGCTTTAGCCCATTCGGCGGTAGAGCGCGTAACAGATGGAATTGTAACCACTGCATTTTTACTTTTCGTCCTGTTTATGATGCCCAAAGAGAACCTTCCTGACGTCATCTTTAATGGCGCCTGGATCGCTGCGGGGATTTTTCTGGGCGGGGTGTGCTTTTTGGGCTTTGCCTATTTTTGGCGGCAACCTGCGCTGAATCTGTTGACCCGATGTCTGTTTTTTGCACCGGTCGGTCTTAAAGGAAAGCTGATTGGACTGCTCGAAACCTTCTTGGATGGCATTTCTTGTTTTGCTAATTGGAAAGCCTTCTTCGCCTATTTGTTCTATACGGGCCTGTTTTGGGGGCTCAATGGTTGGAGCATGTGGTTTTTGATCGACCTCATGGGAATCGACGTGCCGGTGACCGCAGGCTTTTTCGCCATGTGTTGCCTCGTATTGGGCGTGATGGTGCCGGCACCGCCAGCCAATGTGGGTAATTTTGAATACGCCATCCTGGTTGGCGTCACCCCTTTTGGTCTTTCAGCGTCTGTAGCAGCCGCTTTTGCCTTCTTGCTGCACACCATACAGTTACTCATGATGTTGACGGTCGCGGTTTTGATCATCAGCGTCGGTGGGGTATCTTTGGCTGGCATTCGTGACGGAAGGGACGAACCGTCCCCCGAAGAAGCCTGAAAACCCATATAAAACAAACGGATAAACCCTCTTTACTTCTCATTGCAATTTGATAGAGATCTATTCGCAGCTTAGGAAGGCTCGCCAGATCGTTTGAGCCCTCCTTTGTGTCGATTTCTTCACAATTTGGAGTTTTCGTCACGCTTGTCTGCCCGAGACGGTGAAAATCGTTTGGGTGCCGGCACGAGCGCTGGGTCTTTTTTTGTTTTGGAAGGATGGTCATGGAAAGCCAGACCTCAACAACCGAGCCTTTTTTAGCGCCCCTCAGAGGGGTGGCTGAACAAGTGCGCGCCATCGTCGAACCGGTTTTAATAGACGAAGGCTGCGAACTGGTGGCTTTGCAGTTGGTGGGAACGGGTGCTCACCCCGTGGTGCGCATCTTCGCTGATCAAGTAGGTGACACCAAAGGAATCACATTAGAACAACTGGAATCCCTAAACCGGTTGGTGGGTGATGTGTTGGATGTAGAGGATGGTGAGCAGAGCTTGTTCAGTGGCCGCTATACCCTCGAAATATCCAGTCCAGGTGTCGAACGTCCGCTGACCAAAAAAAGTCATTTCCAATGGGCCCAGGGACAAGAAATTAAAGTGCGGACCATCGAAGGCGAAAAGAAGCAATCGCTTCAAGGCTTGGTGGTCAGCACCGAAGAAAATGGATTCGAAATCGCATTAGCGTCGTCGAAAGATGGAACTCAAGACACAAAATTTGTGCCTTGGCTCAACATACAAAAAGCCAATTTAGTTTTCTCCTTTGACCAAGCTTCAAACAAGAAGCCGTCTAAAGGAAACAAAAAGCAAAAAAATGCAGGCGCTGCTTCACGGGCAGGGGGCATCCCCAAGAAAAAGCCCAAGCGCAGGCAGGACAACTAGGAGCATAAAGTGGAACTGTTCAACCTCAACCTTAGCCAAGTTATTGATCAAGTCGAAAAAGAAAAGAACATCGACAAAGCACAGCTGATCGAAGCGTTAGAAGCGGCCATGCTGAGTGCGGCCCGCAAAAAGCTCGGCCCCGGTGCTGACCTTGAAGCCATCTATAACGCCGAAGCGGGTGAAATCGAAGTCTATGAATTCCGCCAAATCGTTCGCGAAGTTACCAACAACACTTTGCAGGTGTCTTGGGAAGAGGCCGTCAATTACGACCCTGATCTCACTGAAGATGCCATTGGTGAAGACTTAGGTATCCGTCTCGATACCCGTGAGTTCGGTCGAATCGCTGCACAAAATGCGAAACAAATCATTTTCCAGCGCGTGCGCGAAGCGGAACGCAATACCATTTACGAAGAGTACAAAGATCGTAAAGGTGAGCTGGTTACAGGGATTGTTCGTCGTTTTGAACGTGGCAACATTATCGTCGATTTGGGCCGTGCAGAAGCAGCCATCGGCCACCGTGAGCAAGTGAAACGCGAAAACGTTCGTTCAGGCGATCGTGTGGTGGCTTATGTGGTCGATGTTCAAGAAATCGCTCGCGGACCTCAAATCGTTCTCTCCCGAACCCACCCCAACATGGTGGTGAAATTGTTCGAGCAAGAAGTGCCTGAAATCAGCGAAGGCGTGGTGACCATCGAAGGCGTTTCTCGTGAAGCGGGGACCCGAACCAAAATCGCTGTTCACTCCCGTGACCCTGATGTCGACCCTGTGGGGGCCTGTGTTGGGATGAAAGGTGCACGTGTTCAAGCGGTGGTGCAAGAGCTTCGCGGGGAGAAGATTGACATTGTCCCCTTTAGCCAAGACGAAGCACGCTTTGTCTGTAATGCTTTGGCACCTGCAGAGGTGACCAGTGTCATTATTGATGAAACCAATCGCAAAATGCAGATCGTGGTACCAGACGACCAGTTATCATTGGCCATTGGACGAAGGGGCCAAAACGTGCGGCTTGCTGCCGAACTCACCGGCTGGAAAATTGATATCTCCTCAGAAACGAAAATCGCGGAAGAGAAGGAGTCTGCTTGGGATTCTTTGACCCAAATCGAAGGATTGAGTGATATCCACATTCACACCCTTTACAACTACGGCTTCCGTTCAGCTGAAGACATCATTTTGGCGGACGAAGAGTTTTTTGCGCAGTTGCCTGGTTTCAATCTGGAGATGGTGCCGAGCGTGAAAGAGAGTGCCCAGAAAGTGATGGCGCTTGAAGCGGAAAAAGCCAAAGAAGTATTGGTGGAGCTACGAGGCGTCGGTCATCAATGGTTGTCTTTGAGTCGCTATGTAGACGAGGCGGCTGAAAAAGGTGAGAGTGATGAAACTCGCATGCTGCAACTGGACGGCGTCAATGAAACGCTGGCAAAGCGCTTGGCCGAGTTTGGTTATTTTGGACCTGACGACCTTTATTTTGAAAACGAAGATGAGCGCTTGGTGCACTTGGTGGAGCTGAATCCAGGTAAAGTCCAGCAGTTGAAATACCAAGCCAACCTTTGGGCCAACAAGGTGACCGGCGGTACGGTTGATATCCTCGAGGAAGTGCCTAACGATGCTGATTTGGCAGAGGCGGCGCTGTTTGACCAAGAGCTGGGTGGTGATGCGCCTGAGGAAGCGGCTGCCAGTGACGATGCAAGCGATGCAGAAGCAGCCACGCCACCTGCAGAACAAATCGACGCCAGTGAAGAAGTGGCCACCATTGAGGCCGAAGCGTAAAGACGGCACAAAAGAGGAACATGACATTGGGCAGGCATCGAAAAGGCAATGGAAAACGCAGACAAGCTCTCGGCATCACCGAGGTGCAGCGGTCTTGTGTTGCCTGTCGCGTGAAACGAACCGCGACCGAATTGCTGCGCTTTGTACGTGGACCTGAGGGCCTTTTGGGGTTGGATTTAGCCAAATCCATGCCTGGCCGCGGTGCTTGGCTGTGTCCAAAACCGGGTTGCCTAAAGCACGGCCTGCAAAAAGGCGCCTTCGCGCGTGCTTTGGGCGGTGCCATCGTTTCGACGCACGAAAGTCTGATCGAGGAAGTGCAGACCATCCTGGTAGATGCTTGTAAGTCTCGATTGGGCTTGGCTTTTCGCGCGGGCCAACTGGTGGCCGGGCGAGAAAAGGTCTTCACGGGTGTGAATGAAAACGAAGTGAAACTGGTGATTTGCTCACATGACCTCTCTGAACGCACCCTTCGGGATGTGTCTGGGGCCCTCTTAAAATACCCTCAAGTGCCTGTTTTTGTAGGTGTTGACCAGCTGGCCACCGGTGCGGCCATCGGACGGGGGGTGACGGGTGTTTTGGGTGTTAGCGGTCGGGATTTCACCGGGCCTTTGACCACCATTCTTTCGACTTTAAACGAATGGATGGGATGGTCACATCTTTCTGAAATTAAAAGTGATTTGCTTGGTACCAGCGCACCTGTTATGGGTGCATCTGAGCCAAGCCAGATCGGGGATGTCTCCCCGCAACGGAGTGTTTGAAGTTATGGCGAAAATTCGCGTCTACGGTCTTGCAAAAGAACTCGGTATGAAACCCAAAGAGCTAATCGACAAATTGGCTCGAAAAGGCATTACTGTCAAAACTGCCTCAAACAGTGTTGATAGAGAGCTTGCGCTGAAATGTTTGGGCTCGGACAAAGATGAAGAAGAGGTCAAACGACCCCGCACGGTGTTACGTCGCCGACGAAAAGCGGTGGAAGAAGCCCCCGAGCCAGCGGTGGAGGCTACAGAAGCCGAAGCTGAAACCCCCGCGGAGACGCCAGCGGTTGAAGAAACTGAGGCCAGCAGCACTGAAGCAGTCGCTGCCGAGGAAAGTGCGGCGCCGGATGAAGGGGCAGCAGCGGCGTCAGAGGAGCCGGTCAGCGCGCCTGAAGAAGTGACAGCAGCAGCTGAAGCGCCCGCCGAGACATCTGCCGAAGAATCCGCGGCAGAAAGCCCCGAAGAAAAGCCCGCGCCCCCTCCACAAAATGTCGTTCGACACATCGATCCAGATGCCATTCGAACCCGCCTCAAGGGCGAAGGCAGACATTTCAAACCGTCCTATAACAAGGTGCGTGAGATTAAAGTGGTGAGTGATAACCACGGCAATGTTTCTCGCATGGTGGACATGACCTCTGTGGCAGCCCCGTCTAATACGGCTGGCGGTGGCGCGCGTCCCAGCAAACGAAAAAACGAAACCATCGCTTACGGTAGAGAAAAACGGGAAAACCGCTCCGGTGGTGGCCGCGATTTGTGGCAAAAACCTGGCCGCAAAAAGAAGAACGCGAAGGCCGGTAAGACCACTGAAATTACGCAAGCTGCGGCACATAAGCGGGTGATTGAAATTACCGACGCCATTGCCGTGAGTGATTTGGCGCACCGCATGTCCGTCAAAGCCACGCAGGTCATTGGTTCCTTGATGGGCATGGGCATGATGGTGACCATGAATCAAAGCATCGATTACGAAACGGCGGCCATTGTTGCTGAGGAGTTCGGCTTTGAAGTGAAAAATGTGGCTTTCGAAGAGAAAGATCTGCTCACCCGTAAAGAAGATGAACCCGCGGAACTCGCAGCACGTGCTCCAGTGGTTACGGTGATGGGTCACGTGGATCATGGTAAAACCACTTTGTTAGATGCTTTGCGATCTGCTGACGTCGTTTCTGGTGAAGCGGGTGGCATTACCCAACACATCGGTGCCTACTCGGTAAAGACCGACAAAGGCATGGTGACCTTTCTGGATACGCCAGGCCACGCGGCCTTCACAGCCATGCGCGCTCGTGGGGCTGGCATGACGGATATCGTTATTTTAGTGGTTGCGGCCGATGATGGTGTGATGCCCCAAACGAAGGAAGCCATCAATCACGCCAAAGCAGCGGGCGTGCCTTTGGTGGTGGCCATCAACAAAATTGATAAACCCGACGCCAAAAAAGAACGCATTATGCAAGAGCTGACCGAGCACGGCGTGATTCCGGAAGAATGGGGCGGCGAGGTGCAAACCTTTCCAGTGTCTGCGCTCAAGCGCGAGGGCCTCGAAGACTTGCTCGAAGGTCTGGTGACTTTGTCTGAGGTGATGGAGCTGACTGCCAATGCTGACAAAGAAGCCGTCGGCACCATCGTTGAGGCGCAGCTGGATAAAGGTCGAGGCCCTGTGGCCACTGTTTTGATCCAGTCCGGTACTTTGCGGCACGGTGATTTCGTCGTGGCCGGAGAATTCTCCGGTAAAGTGAGAGCGATTTACGACCACACCGGAGCCACTCTTGAAGAGGCTGGGCCGTCTTCGCCGGTGCAGGTCTTGGGGCTTTCAGGCGTGCCGAACCCAGGTGACCCATTCGATGTGGTGGACAGCGACAAAACGTCTAAAACCATTGCCGACCACCGAAAAGGATTGCGTCGTGATGTGGAGTTAAAGAAAAACAGTCGGGTTTCTTTGGATAACTTCATGTCTCAAACGGTGACACCTGGCGGTGATTTGGAACTGCGCGCCATTGTGAAAGCTGATGTGCACGGTTCGGTAGAAGCGTTGAGCCATGCGCTCAAGGGACTTTCTACCACGAAGGTGCGAGTCGAAGTGCCTCACCAAGGTGTGGGTACCATCACGGAGAGCGATGTGAACTTGGCCGTCGCGTCAGGTGCGATCATTATTGGCTTTAACACCAAACCTGACAACAAAGCGCAAACTTTAGCCATGCAAGAGAAAATCGACGTTCGAACTTATGACGTGATTTACGAGGCGTTGGACGAAGTAAAAGCAGCGATGACAGGCCTGTTAAGCCCAGACTTGGTCGAGAAGTACCAAGGCAAGGTGGAAGTCCGCGAGATTTTCAACATCTCTAAAGTGGGCACCATTGCTGGTTCTTATGTGACCGACGGCAAGGTGACTCGCGCCGCCAAAGCGAAAGTATTGCGCGGTGGAAAACTGATTTTTGAAGGTGAGCTGGACTCCTTAAAACGCTTCAAAGACGATGTGAAAGAAGTTCAGTCCGGGTACGAGTGCGGTGTTAGCTTGAAGAATTTCAACAAAATCGAGCAAGGAGACATCCTGGAGTTCTTCGTCTACGAAGAAATCCAAGCCGATCTTGGTGAGAAGTTGACTGAAATCAAGCCACCAGAACCAGCGCCCGATGCTGAGGCCTTGGAAGAAGGCAGTGCAGAGTCCGCTGAAGCCGAGATCTCAGCGCCCGCTTAGCCACTGCAGAGGTCTTTGGATGGTGGTTGGTGTGATGGAACTTACTTTAGCGGTGCCTGCGGGCAGTCTTAAAGAAAAACGCAGCATCATTCGCAAGATTATGGGCCGAACGCGTTCTAAATTCCCCATTTCAATTGGGGAAGTGGCAGAGCAGGACACACCTTCTACGGTGGTTTTGGGCGTTGCTTTCGTTTCCGCTGAAGCCCGGTTGGTTGAACAGGTTTTGATGAAAGTGGAACGCTTTATAGAAGAACTCATGTTGGCTGAACCTTTCGACCGCTTTGTAAAACTAGAGTACTATTAGCCCCGGAGCCCTTATGACCATGCGGAAAAAGCGTGTTGGCGAAGAAATAAAAAAAGTGATTTCCGAGCGTTTGGTGCGGGGCTTAAAAGACCCGGTACCAGGGTTTGTGACCATTCAAGAAGTGGATGTGAACCGTGATTTCAGTCGTGCCAAAGTGTATTTTTCGGTTTTTGGCACCGACGCTCAAAAAGAAGAGGCTGGCGAGGTTCTCAATGCCTACGCAAAATATTTTCGAAGTGAGGTCAACCGGGCCATTCGCTTACGAAATTCGCCAGAAATCGTTTTTGTATATGATAATACGCCCGATAGGGCAGCCCGCATACATGCTTTACTGGATGACCAAAGCCACCAGGAGAACGAGGCCACAGACGGCTCCCATGCTGATGTAGAGGACGATGGATGAAACGCAAGCTATTTGGAACCGATGGAATCCGTGGGAAAGCCAATCATTTCCCGATGACAGCAGACGTTGCCCTCAAACTGGGCCAAGCGTTGGGCCACGTGGTGAAAAAGGGGGCTTTAGGTCGTCCTAAGCCAGGACACCGTCAACGAATTGTGATTGGGAAAGATACCCGATTGTCCTGTTATGTTTTTGAGCAAGCGGTGGCCGCGGGTATTTGCTCAATGGGGGTAGACGCCATGATGGTCGGGCCGTTGCCCACCCCAGGAATCGCTTTTGTGGCCAACTCCATGCGTGCTGATGCGGGTGTGGTGATATCGGCATCACACAACTCTTTTGAGGACAATGGGATTAAGATTTTCGCGCAAGACGGATTTAAATTGTCGGACGCCATGGAGCTGGAACTCGAAACCCTCATGCTCGACGATCGTTTGGGCGAAAAAACGCCTGATGGCAGCGAACTTGGCCGGGCTTACCGGATCGACGATGCGGTGGGACGTTATGTGGTCTTTTTAAAATCCGTGTTACCCGCAAGAGCCACCCTGGACGGTCTTCGAATCGTGGTGGATTGCGCCAATGGCGCTGGGTACAAAGTGGCCCCGCTGGTCTTCTCGGAGCTGGGTGCCGAAGTGATTCGTGTGGGGACCGACCCAAATGGTACGAACATCAATGATGGGGTGGGTTCATTATTTCCCGAAAAGCTAAAAAAGGCAGTGAAGGAAGCTCGTGCCGATGTGGGTTTCGCACTGGATGGTGATGCCGATCGCTTGGTGGTGTGTGACGACCAAGGAAATGTCCTCGATGGCGATGCCTTGTTGGCCATGTGTGCACTGGATTTGAAAAGTCGGCATCAGTTGCCGCAAAACACCATGGTGACCACGGTCATGAGCAACATTGGCTTGGACCAATGTCTCGCCAAAGAAGGCATCAACGTTGTGCGCACGCAGGTTGGCGATCGTTATGTGGTGGAGGCCATGCGTGAAAAAAGCTTGAGTTTTGGCGGTGAGGCCTCCGGGCATCTCATCTTTTTGGATCACGCCACCACTGGGGATG
>MDTD01002711.1_pt1 | contig 18375 bp, 14 predicted proteins | sample 811221 | NCBI WGS metagenome assembly MDTD01 (sample SAMN05326646, study PRJNA326480) | marine metagenome | isolation source: seawater | place: Pacific Ocean: South West | collected 2011 | reverse complement strand
AGAAAGCGCCTCAAAGACCTGTCTTGATATCCTGAATAGATGCCTACTTATCTTAGTGACAACAAATCAAAGGAGAAAGCCCAGCGTCTCAGACGCTTGCGTATGCACGTATCGCAGACAAGCTGGCTGGACGAGCCTCCTGCCCTCAAAGATGGTCAGATTATCTTCAAAGACCATACCTTAACTTCCACCCTGATCTCAAAGACCCAGCGCAGCCTGACCCATATTCGCAAATCAAAAAAACTGGCTGCGGAACTTCTAGGCAACGTTGAAAGTTGGCTGGATGCCATGGCAGACCGTCTATCTGTATTCAAACGACTGAACGCCATCAATCTGGACCGAATCGAAACAGAAATGACCAGAGCGGCAGGCGGCAAAAGTTTTGACAGCCATAAAATCCTGCCTATTCTAGAACTAGAATATAACTGCCTGACGGAGATAACTCCAAAACCGATAAAGTTGCTGACTAAATACCCGGAACAATTTCAAGAAGCGCTTGTTAACTTTATCTCCGACTTTGAGAATTCCACCGGTGCCACCGCTCTGGCTTGTCTCTATCTTGGGATCCTTGATAGAAAAAACAGACAAAACAGCTCCGACAAGCTCGAAAAGATCCATGCTATTTCGGGCGTGTCCATGGAGAAGAGAACTAGAAAGTGGTATCGCCACTGCTATCAATATGGAAAAGAGAACAAGAGCGCCGTCCATGCGCCAAGTTTAATTGTTGATCTGCTATATCTAAGCGGAGATAAAAAGCAGATTGCAGATCTGGCAAGCAATTTAGATAAGGAGAACAGATTTTCCCTTTCCGAGCGGGAGCTGCGCATTCTCCTATGGTATGACATGCCGGTCGCCGACCTTGCTTTGATGCTAAACCGCCTCCCTAAGCTAGAGGTAAGTTTCAAGCAGTTGAGTTCTCCCCAAGTACAAATTGAAAGAGACAAGGGCTCCCTGAAGAAGCAAATCAAGCAAAAAGCCGATTTTGAAGTCAGGCACCAAAAACTTCTCGATCAGGCTTCATACATGATAAGAGCCTGGCTCAGAGGCAGTCTCCAGGGTGACAGCCCTCTTCTAATCGCCTCCCTGATAGACAATCTCTCCAGTCTGGGCACAGCCAATGACAGTAATCTGGAAGAGATCTTCTATCTTCTGAAAAAAGCTCTGACCTTATCTGCTCCACTAAGGGTCCCATGGTTAAGTTTGATCAAAGACAATCTCGATCTCTTCTACAGTCAGGAAGAGAGAAAACATCCGCGGGGAAAAACACTTAAACGGAGAAGACCGGGACCTCGCACCATTATCAATACCAGTATAAAAGTTCTGGAATTAACCGACGACCCGACCATGACCCTGGAGATTCTAGACTTCTGGATAGGTGAAGACCTTCTTGCCCAGGAGATCTCCGACCGGGAGATGATCAAGCTGATCTTAGCCTGGTGTAAAAAGCTAAAAGTGACAAGAGCCTTTAGCCTGGCAGATCTGATCGGCACCGTTGCTACTTTCAGGGACGCCGCAGAAGCAAGAGCCGTTCTCACTCCCTTTATAGATATAGTCGCAGCAATACCGGAACAACATAGAGAACATGCCTTCTCCAACCTGACCCAGGTCCTGGACTGCTCCCATAACAAAGGCAGAAAGGACTTCAGCCCGGAACTTCTCGAACTACTGCCACCTCTTTTAGAGGCAACAACGGCGGACAATGCCCAGTCATGCCCATGCTGGACCATGCTCCACACCGCCCTGGTCATCGACAAGAGAGTGAAAACGAAGAAGAAAGAGTTTCTCGACACACTATTCCAATTTTACAAAACGAAGCAGCCACTCTCTTCGGACCAAATTTCCGCTCTGGATGATGCATCCCAACTTGGTCTTACTCTCATGGAAGCGCTGGAAAGCGGTACATGTGAGATAGATCTTTTAAAGGCAAAAGGCCTGGAAAAAAGTCTGGAGAAGAGTCTGGAAAAACATCCGCAGGGAAGCCCGGAAAAGATCTTCAAACGGATTTTGGAAAGTTATACAGAGCTATTTAAACGTGAGGAATACCAGTACTGTGACTTCGAAAATGACGGCATCAAATTCATCTGTGACAATCGCTTCCTGATCAATGTACTTTTAGAGACTCTCCTGACCAACGCCAAAAGAGCAAAATCATTCGTAAAAGACCTCGGTCTGATCAAACGCTTCAATCAGGACACAAAGAGACCTGTTCTCAAACTGGAGAGCTTGGCCAATCTAGAACTTACGGAAGCCTCCCTGATTTCAATGGTCGAAAGCGGATGGCAATCAGTGATGGACCTGCTTCCCGATATGCGCATTCTCATCCTCAACTATATGATCGCCAGGGGAGTAGCAGGAGCCGACCCAGGTCCACCGCCATCGGTGCGAAAAACACTTTCTCTGAAAAAGAGACTCAAAGAAGAGAAACGATATCTGGAACAGGAAAGCGACAAATCCGCCTATGTATCAACCAGAATTAAAAACCTGGAAAAACGCCTTGAAGACGAGGACAGCATCCAACAAAACATTAAGACCAGCTTGCGTCGTCAACTGATTCAGATTTCCAGAGAAGCCGAGATCGATGCACTGAATAAGGTGATTTTTGAAACCTACAGAAACCAGCTTAAGAGCATCAGTGCAGGACTATCCGAGAAGAAAGAGATCACCTTTGATTCATATCTAAAAAACGCTCTACTTCTCACCCAGGATATAGAGTACAACAAACGCGTTCTAAAAAAATTGATCAAAGCCTCAGTAGAGAAGGATTACTCTTTTCGCCACAAAGTACCGGGAAATGAAAAATTCATCAAAGCTCTCGTGAAAAAAGGAATCGACTCCGAAGCCTGGCTCGGAGCCAATCCCCAAACCTACACAACCAAGCATGTGCCCGGCAAAAGAGTACATGTAAGACTGGAGACGGATCCCCTGAAAGTACTGGAGATGGGCAACTACTTCGATACTTGTCTCAGCTTCGGAGACTTCAACTCTTTCTCCACCGTGGCTAACGCCACAGACCTTAACAAGCGAGTTCTCTACGCCATTGACCAGAGAGACAACGTGATCGGAAGAAAGCTCATAGCCATAAATACAGACTTTGAACTTGTCGGCTTCCGCACCTATACTTCGGTAGAAACCCGGGAAGGGCGAAACGAACTGAGAAAAATCATCTTGGACTATATCCGGGACTTCTCCAAATCCCTGGGTCTAAGCCTCTCCTCCACCGGAGAAGTAGCAATTCTAGCTTGTGAAAACTGGTACAACGACGGTCTCGTTCCCTGGTCCAGTGAACCCAAAGCGCGGTCTAGAGAGACAAAAGGAAGCCAACATCTATCAGGCTCACAATGCAGCCGAATTCAGTCCTGCCCGGACCCATAGTTGCGTACATAGAGATTGGTACCACGAGACTTTAGATGGTGGCCAGGGGCATCTTTCTCGGACTGCAGCAGATATTTCAGGTTCTCGGAAGAGCGATGAATCTCACTCACCTTTCTATAACCGGAACGGGCCTGATTGCTATCGCGCTCCTGGTACATGCGACGCAGTTGTTCCAGTTGCCTCCTGTGCTCCCGGGTCAGTCGAGGATTCTTCATGCGACCTGCCATATCTTTCAGCATCTCAATCTTGGTTCTGTTTACCACATCATCAGCCAGGCGAGAGTTGGAGCCTTGCCTCTGCTGACTGAGCTGACTATTGTGGGATGCGGCTCTAGAGGCTTGCTTATCGAGAGAAGATAGAGTCTTGCTCAGTTGTCTCTCTTTTGCCGAAGGAGGCGGTGGTGGCTTGGGTAGTGCCGCAGTCTCCGGCGGCGCATCCTTCTTAAAATCATCAGTTAGATGATCGAGAGCCTGCTTGGAGAACTTACCGACTTCAGACTCGGGGTCCAGGGCATGGGCTATACGATATTCTCTTACGGCTGCCTCGTTCTTGCCGGACTTTGCATAAGCATTGGCGAGATAATAATGAACCTTAGCGCTGTTGAAGTGAGTTGAGAGAGCACCACCAAGAATTTGAATTGCTTTTTTATAGTTGCCGGAGTTAAACGCCCGAATACCGCTGTTTACCTCATCAGAAGACTCTGCAAAGACCGGCAGACAACAGATGGAAACTGCTACAACGAAAAGCGATAATCTGACCAATCTAATCATTCTCCTCCGACCTCAAATTCCCTTAAGGGGATCTTCTCCCGTCTTGACGAAATTAATTCTTGTCTCCCTGGCCATACGCACCGTGCCAAGACACTGGTTATAGCCCGTTCCCGGTTGCCAGGAAATGGTCCCGGTAAACTTGGTACCGGCTCTGGGATCGGGAGGGATTTCCGATATCCCAAAGGCATTATTTGGTGTACCAATTAAAACCTTCTCCTGTACCACCGGTTTTGAGGCCCCTTCAGCTTTCAGGGACTTATTCAACCAGCCAGGCAATTTACTCATCTTACTGCCCACAGTAATTCTGGGACCGGTATGATCCGCAGTGGAATACGTAGGAAAGATGTAATATTCTTCCTCTGAAGTTACTATCTGCAGACTGTCCAGAAGCTTCTTGAGCTGTTGTTTAGTGAAGTTAGGGTCCACCTGCTTCAGACGTTGGGTCATCTTGTCATAGACCAACTCTTTGTCACCACCGGTCATGTCCATATAGGCAAGTAGACTGGGCTGATTGAATTCATTGCCGAGATTGGCATAACCGTTAAATTTCTTGCCGTCGGAGAGCTTCGCATCCGGCAGCCCCAGTATTTTTTGATTGGGTTCAGACTTATAGAAAATCGGTGGAACTTTAAGAATCCCTTCAACGTACCAGAGAGACTTATTCTGAACCTGGATATTTATATAACCAAAAGGAATAGCCAGGTCAAAGTAGCGCTGGGGGTTCGCCACCGCCGAAGCCGACGCCCTCATCGATCCCTTCTCACCATCCACAACACCACTGGCATGCCAGGCGTTCGGAATCGGATTGGCAAAATTGCTTAGAGGAGCCGTGGTCGGTTTGCACTTTTCAAAAATGGAGTCAGCGATTAAATGGGGCATCTCCGACTGGTGAAAAGTGGTGAACATAAAAGGTCGACCGTTGATGGTCATGGACTGATAGCCCTGCAAAAAGTTGGTGCCGCCAAGCTCCACTTTGCCGACTTCGGTCTTACCCGGCAACTGATCCTGTTTAAACCTTATGTTACTCTCGTCGCCCCGTCCCACCATGGCTATCTGGTAGCGGGTGTCTTTTGAACGGTCCAGGGTCGCTTCGGTTCCCAGCAAAGCTGCTCCCCTCTGCTTCGAAGTATGGCGGAAGTACATGTTCAAACGCACCGGGTCGGTGAGTTCTTCCACCAGCTCATCGTTAATCTGTTTGGCTGTCTGGTAGGCGGTGACAGCGTTTCCGGAAGCACTACCGGTGCTCAGACCTTCCTTCTGCATCTCTTCAGCGTTGGCGTTAATAAGGAGAGCTTTACCCCAGACCCGGTTGATATTGCTCAGCCCTACCTTGCCGCAAGAGTCACCCACATCGCTGAAGGCCGCTTTCGTATTTACCTTGGTCTCCATCGATCGCTTACCAACGTTAAGAACCGCTGCATCCACGGCGTTTCTGACCTGCCTTGAGCCGCCCATCAGAACACTCATATTGAAGCCGAAGTAAATAAGAAGCACACAGACAAAGAAGAACGCAGCCGCCAGGGCAATGGATGCCCCCTGCTTATTTCTAGCTCTCCGTGCGGTTTTTAACAAATGACGAACTCCTCAGTCGGTGGCAGAAATAGTATCTACAAAGGTGCCTGGGTGGAAACTATGGGCTGAATCGCCTGGTGCCTGAAAGTAACAACCTCAAAACTCGGAAAAGAGATAGGCAGTTTCACCTCCATCAAGGTGGTCACTTTCACATGACCCTCGACCGGATCGAATTTAAATTCATTGACCCGCACGCTCTTTATCAGATCCGAAAGAGGCGCCTGCATCACACACTTTTCCGCAGTCTCCCGGGCCATCCGCGAGTCATTCTGGCGGGCGGCAGCTTTGGCAGCGGTTTCAGCCCACTCTTCATTCATATGACTTGAATTCACAAGGGCTACGATATCCACTGAAAATAGAGCCAGGGGGATAAGAATGGAAAGCCCAACCAGAGTCTCAATAAGACTCTGACCCTTGTTCCGCTTTCTTCTTCTCAGTCGCACCTTTTTCAAAAAAGTTTCCTCATACAAAAACCGCTACTCCGCCACGCTTCTCACATTTTCGAGCAACTTGCTGTTGGTCACCGACAGGGTGGCCGGCGCCCCCAGGGCAGGCACACCAGGGAATACAGGGATGGTGACCAGGGGATTCACTGTGGCCACTGTAGTCACCGATACATAAACTCCTCCCGGACCAGGCTTATAGTTCACCGTCGTCTCCGGGTGGACAGGAACACCGGAAGCAGCGCCCACGGCAGAAGACTTCCACTTCTCCGGAATTCCGACCATAACCGGTCCTTTCTTGTCTATGGCGATGGAGCGAGGCAATTTTGCCGCCTCCCTCAACTGCAAATCGTTAAGAGTCACACAGGAGCAATAATTGAACCCCAGAGCTATGACGTCGACCACCAGGAACAATCCAAAGAAAGTAAGCAGAAAGAGCCCAGGAGCCATCTCGCTCAGAGCGGAACCCTCGCAGTTTCTGGCTCTCAGCCTTCTAGTCGGCATCTTGTGGCGAAATCTTGGTCTCATGTTCACATATATAAAATAGACAACCTATTTCTATATATACCAAGAACTGAAAAAACTAACTGTCTGATGCCTGGAGCTAGACACTATTGTGAACATCAATATCAGAGGAGAGGAAGAGACGCTTCAAAAAAGAAGTGGGAAATTATGGAAAAGAGATAGCTTTCTTCTGTACGCAGGAGGTCAGGATCATGCCACTACCTGTAACACTAAAACACAGGGACACTTCCAATGAATTAGACCCCAGAGATTTTAACGAGTGGACAACCCTTCTTGACATCACCGTTGGTAGCAGCTCATTTCCGACTAGATCTGAAAAAGAACATATTCTGGTCTTTCGAAAACCCCTTTACAAGCCCTGTCTACCCCCATCAGCACCAACGAACCAACCTTAAATAAGATAAATAGATTGAACTTTCTTTTTTCCAAAACGTCTTCCTAATTGTCCGAGTAAAAAGGTAGAGACATCAGTTGAAATTTTGAGGGACAAAATCAATGCTTTTAATATTCGCATCCATAATCGCAACCACATCTTTCGGTCTCGTGGTCAGCACCCTGGCAAGAGACTGAGCCAGTTTAGATAAAGAGCCCTATTTAATCTCTCCTCGCCATTTGACGAGGCTGTCAAGATCCCCAATAGATAGAGTCGCTTTGCTGCTCTCAGGCTCTTTCTCCGAAAGAGAGCTTATTTCTGAAGCTATCTGATTTGCTTTATTGAATTCAATTTCAGCCTTTTTTAAATCGCCACTTTCCTGGAAGACAAAACCTTTCAAAACGTATAGCCCGATCTGGTAATACTTACCGGAAAGTCGCTCTTTACTCACTTTCTCATCGACTTTCTCTGGAACGGAATCTGCGATGTCGACTCCCTCAAAATCCTCCGGGTTTATTTCGTTCATAATCTGCTGCGACTGCTCAAACTTTCCAGCCCTTATCAAATAGTAAGCAAGCTTAAGCCTGGCTCTATTCAAAGGCTGCCCTTCAATTCCCTTTCCTTTCATTCGGTCAACTAATTCAAGCATCGACTGCTCGGCAAAAGAATTCTTCTCCTTGGCCAAACTATCCACTCTTGCAAACAATCTCTCCAGACGTGAATTGAATCTTCTAGATTGCCTGGAATTTTCTCCGGAAGATTTACTGTACGCAGCGACAGTCACTTCAATCCTCTGGGAAATACCTGGTGGAGTCAATTGCTTCTCTTTCAAAGAAGGATTGATAAAAACGAACAAAGCCAGCGCCATGACCATCACCGAAGCACCGGCAAAGAAGTTGCTTGATTGTCTCTGCTCATCGGTGAGGACGATTCTGCCATAGGGGTCGAGCCGCAAGAGCGTATTAAACAACTGGTCTGAGAACCACACCAGAAGTAGTACCACAAGAATAGGCAAGCGCATCGCCGGCAAGAGAAGTAACATCAGGACAAGAGCAACGCGCACCCTGCTGTCCAGGTCAGCAAGCCACATGGACAATTTGAGAATCGGATAGTAAAAAGGACTGCGACCTTTGATCGCCTCCACCACCCCTTCTCTGGCCCATTCCGAATTCGGATCCAATCGCAAGCCTTCCTTAAAATGCTCCAGCGCTTCTGTAGATGCGCCCCGGCGCAACTTAACCCAACCTAGATTGGTATGGGTATATGAGTTGTCCGGCTCCCTTTCAAGGGCGGAAGAGAGAGAATCTTCCGCCTCTTCGTCCCGTCCCAGCTTAACCAGTACCCGGGCGCGGGCGTTGACAGAACCAGTGTTTTCAGGGTCTAAAGAGAGACCGGTATCGGCGGCTTCCAGGGACTCCGGAAACTTATCCATAAAGAAATAAACTTCGGAAAGTTGAGCGAAATAAAACTCGTTGTACGGATCGATCCGCACCGCTTCCTGCACCGACTTGAGGGACTCCTGGAAGTTTCCTCTCTCCAGTTGAATGCAAGAGCGCATGTAGTAAGGAAAGGGATCGGTGGGGTCGATGGAGATTGCTCGCTCGACCTCCTCCAGCCCCTCGTTCAAACGACCGGTCAACTGCATGCAACCAGCCAGAAGCGCCCTGGCGTATGTGTCTTCCGGATCTTCAGAGACCGCTAACTTGAGTTCTTTTTCAGCGGCCGCATAGTTTCTTTGCTGGTAAAGAAGCAGTCCGCGTTCGAAATTTCTGCTCATCGACTCTCTTGAAACACCGAAAATTCATACATCAATTTTGACATATCGAGTGTACATCAATGTGCTTGAAATAAGCCCGAAATTCCAGCGACGAGACTACTACTTATTCCAGTACTCAAGCGATATACAGCCAATAAAATATTTTCGAAATTTCTTGGAAGATCATGCATGTTGTCAAGATTTTCTGGGTAGAATAAAAGAGTACGAAACGATACACGGCTTAAGTCCGTTCGACGCCAGGTGTTCCCAGGCAGTTAATCTGCTGTGGTGTTCGCCTCCCCACCGTGGGGTCGGTTGCTTCGGGTCTCCCCGCTTCGGCGGTGCGTGCTCCCGCTGCTGGTGGCTTGTCTCGTCGGGTCGGTTGCCCCGGGTCTCCCCGCTTCGGCGGTGTGTTCTCCCGGTCTGGTGCCCTCTTCGTTCGGGTCTGGTCGCTTCGGGTCTCCCCGCTTCGGCGGTGTGTTTCCCCCGCTCCATTAGGGTCTGGTCGCCTCGGGTCTCCCCGCTTCGGCGGTGCGTGCTCCCGGCTCCGGCGCCTGCTCCAGGGGTCTGGTCTCCGCGGTGCTGCCCTGAGCGCATCTGTGTCCGGACTTGTGATCCGTGCTCCATACCTCCAGCTCTGTTCTGGAACTATGCGAGCGCTTACGACCACCAGCTTTGGCTTAGCATTTTCAAGTTTCTTTGACTTTCTGTGCTGAGGTTTGGTCCTGTTTGACGCTCATGAGCGGCGGATTTTCTCTCAGTCCGGATGTGATCAAAGTTGTGTGTCGTGTAGTGCGGTCGCCCCCGGGCGACCTGTCAGGAAAGGGTCTGCTTCGGCTGCCCTTTCCTTTTCTTTTTAGGCATATTTTCTGAAAGCAGATTCTCTGAAATCGGAGATAATAACGCAAATGGAAAAGGTGTCATTAAATGACACCTTCAACCACTCGCTGCTCACATTGAAAACTTACTACTGACTAAAGACTGTAATACCAATCGCCGGAAGAGGCACTCTGGGCGACACTGTCGAAATCGTTCATCTCACCTTCCAGAATGAATCCACAAAGGATAGCGTCCACTGGACCGGCAGATACGGTTTCTTGTTTTTGATAAGGGTTGAGCTCGATGGAATTAAATTCCACAAGCATCTTGTTGCGCACGCTTTGCGCAAGACGAGAAGCAGACATGGGAATTACCTCACCCTCAAACACAGGGGATGGTTTGAGGAAAGAAACGGAATTTAAAGGGGGTTTGTTTGGTTTAGGACATTTTGAATATACGCATTAATAGTGACCAATGTGTACCCGCTAAAGAACAAATCGAAATTTCCACAAAAGCACATGTACTCTCAACTGTTACATCATCGAATCCTGCTGTTCATGCTCTTCTATACCTGCCCCCCTTCAAAGGAAAAGAAAGCATGGCCTCACTCTAACCTCCTTTGGGCGGAGGTGATCTATAATCTGGCCCGAAATAATTTCACTATCAAAGGCACGGACAGCAAATTGCAGCCTTCAAAACTCTATTCGATAAAAAGAACCCTGGCTCCGGTTATGGTAGCCATTCAATTAGCCTTGCCCCTGGCATTGCTTGGTGGCACAAATTACTCACCAGCCTACGCGGTGAGCAAGGCATTGAAAGAAGACCTCTCCAAAATGGAGATCAAGTTTTTTGAGCACGACTATAAAAAAGAATCGGTGGAAAAAAGAATCGAGCGAGTGGAGAAACTGGTCTACGGAGAAGCTAAAACAGGCAGTGAAGACGACCGCCTCAGCGCCCTGGTGGCGGCAGTGCCGGATTTGAATTCGACAGCTCCTGCGGGGAAGACGCAGGATAAGGAAGCAAGCGAATCTAAGAGCAAGAGCAAGAACCAGAACGCACAAAGCCAGGACAACACAGCCCCTGACCCTTCCACCGATTATCCCCGGGTTGATGCCATCGAACAGGTTGTACTGGGAAAAACCTTCCGGGACGAAGCTCTAGGAAAGAGATTGGACCAGCTGGAACTGAAAGCATATAAGAAGGTATCCGGAGATCCGGACCTCTCAAAAAGAGTTGAGCATCTGGAAAAGTATGTGCAAAAGCACTATCACAAATCTGTCTCCCAGATGGTTGATCCACGATCTTCAGATGGGGCGCCGCCTTCCAATACAGCCTATACAGCTCCTGCCTACACCGGCAACTCCGGCTCCTATGGCTCTTCGGGCTCCTATGGCATGTCACCTCCGCCGATGCCACCATCGCGCTATGGTCAAAACTATGCTTCATCCGCTCCCCCAGATAGGCCACCTTCTCTATCGGCTCCCATGCCGGAGCAACTAGCCTGGCTTGAACAGCATGTCTATGGCAGAACTTATCAGAACAAATCACTTATAGATAGAGTGAGGGCGCTGGAAAAAACAGTCTTCCCTTCCGACCCGCCGGACACCTCATCATCCCTTCCGATGCAGATAAAAGTGTTGGTTAACGCCGTGGAGCTAATGCACAAGACCCCCGGCAAGCTTAACGAGACAGCCTCCAGCGGTGGCGGTTCTAACTTCCCCAGCTGGCCGCCAGCAGGCTCAAGCAGTGCCGGTGGAAACGCCTACGGAGGATATGCTACCCAGAACCAGGTTTCCGGCGACGCGAACCAGTACGGTGGTGGATACGGACAGCAGAATCAGTATCAAAATCAGGGATACAGCTCTCCCCAGAATTCACAACCGAGCTACAACCAAAACTATCAAAATGGTGCCTATCAGAATCAAAACCAGGCTACTGCCAATGCCAATACCCAGGCTCCCACACAAAAACGTGGTCATCCTCTTTTGAAGAGCCTGGCTAAAACTTTATTGACTGTGGGAGCGGTGGCAGCCGGTTCGGTCCTGGGCGGCGGATATTATGGTGGCGGCTACGGCTCACCCTATGGATACGGAAACTCTGCTTACGGTGGCGCCTATGGAATGAACGGGGCCTATGGGTCCGGCTATGGCAGCGGCTACCGACGCGGAGTCTATTTCTAGAGAACCGATTTGAAAGCATGTTTGTCCCCGTATCTTATATATAGATATGGGAATCAAAGTTCATCGGTGGGAGTGCGCAGTTTCACAAAACGACCTTCTACCCGCCCAAACCAGTAGTTGGGAACAAGGAGAAAAGAGTTCCTCCAGGGATTTAAAATTTCAGGTCCCACCCCGTAGGCACGAGCAATTTCATAACTCTGCTGCACGCAGTTATTGCTCAGCACCGACCATCCGCCGTTCTTGTAGGATAGCGCCATGGCCTCCGCTTGCTCCGGTCTCGGTCTGCTTACTGGAATCGACTTATAGGCATGGTATCGTATATGAAACCGTTTCTCCGACATGAGGCGACACATCTCCTCTTTGTCCGATCTCTCCATCCACCAGTCATTCTCTTCCCCCGACGGAACATGCATATATTTGATCCAGCCATGCAGATCCCACCACTGGTGGCGGTAGAGATGGTCGGTGGAACCGTACACATAAGTACCGGTTCCCGGACAGAGGAAGCCCCAACCCACATGCCCGAAGCGCAGCGCCTGTCTATAATTGATAAATAGTAGAAACTCGCCCTTCAAATCAATCTCGATAAAAGCTCAGAATTCATCCCTGGTTCGGGTAGTCCCAGTAGTTTAGCATCAGAGTCCCAAGGTAAAGCCGTAGCGAAGCTGCTTATATTCTCCATCACTTGCGAAGAGAGGGTAAAATGGTCTTAGTTGCAACCAGGGTATTTTTTCTGCCCACTTACTCAAGAGGTAACCTATGCTCAGAAAGTGGCTGGCTGGACTGCTGGCGCTCCTAATCTCCCTGCCTTCTCTCCTCTATTGCGGAGCCTCCGCCCAGGAAGAGGCGGCTCTGGAACCCATAAGGGACAAATGGGCGCTGATCGTGGGCATAAGCAGCTTCAAGAGCAAAAGCGTTCCCAAATTGCAGTATGCTGCCAAGGATGCCGCCGACTTCTACCGATATCTGGTCAATGAAGCAAATTTTGACCCTTCCCATGTGCGCATACTTTTGAATGAGGAAGCCACAGAAAGAAGAGTCCTGTCGGAGCTGGGAGAGAAATTTCTGCCGAATTTGGTCCAGCCGGGAGACCTGGTGGTGGTCTATTTTTCCACCCACGGCAGCCCAGCCCATATTGATCGCCAGGGCAAGAACTATCTGGTCGCCTACGATAGTGAACCCGATGAATTGTTCACCACCGGCATAGAGATGAAGCGTTTACTAGAGTCTCTGAAAGGAAGGGTAAGAAGCAACCGCGTTCTTCTTATACTGGATGCATGCCATTCCGGCACCCTGAACCCGAATGCCAAAGGGCTAAAACGGGTAGCCAACTTCGATGTCAACGCCATCGGCCAGGGCAAAGGTCAGATGGTAATCTGCTCGAGCATGCCCGACGAACAGTCCTGGGAATCGAGACGCTACAAAAACGGCGTATTCACCAAACAACTCTTAAAAAGCTTGAGAGAAAAAGAGTCCAAAACCGGACTGCAGGAGACATTCTCCTCGGTGCGGGATAGGGTCCAGAAAGAGGTCAAACAAGACCGACTGGGCGCGAAGCAGACCCCTGTTTTAAACAGCAAGTGGGAAGGTGCTGACCTATTTCTAGCAGCTAAGCCTACCTCCTCGGAGACAGTGCCCGAGACGATTCAAAGTGACCTGGGAGAAGATAGCTCCAGGAGATTACAGGATTATCTCAAGAAAAATCCCGATGATTCGAGTCTCGTTTTCGAAGATGTGCTCAGAGAGCCGGCGAAGAAAGCGATGACTGAGGAAGAAAGCTCTCCCGACAAGCTGGTTCTCAACAAAGAATATTTCGACAAGATCGGCCTGCCGAATCCTAAGAAGCTCTTAAAATCCTACACTACGGCCATCCGCTCCAATCCCAAGGACCCTGAACTTTTCTACAGCCGGGGCGTAGCTTTTATCAAGATGGAGCGATGGATAGATGCCCTCAATGATCTATCCGATGCCCTCATGAACGATCCTAATAAAGCTCATTTCTATGTGGCCAGAGCCTATGTGTATCACCGCATGAATAGAGATGTAAACGCCTTTCAAGACATCAAACAGGCCCAGTTCTATGATCGGAAATTCCCCGCTAAAGTAGTTTTCGGAGATTGAGAATAAACATGGAAAATAAAAGTGTGGAAGCCGCAGGAGCCACAAAAGCGGACCAAGCCCAGGGTAAGTCGGTAATTTTTTATGACGGAGTCTGCGGGCTTTGCAATTTCTTTGTCAAATTTGTCCTCTCCAATTCAGAAGAGGGCGTTTTCGCCTTTGCTTCTCTGCAAAGCGACTTTGCCGATGAGGAGCTGAAGAAACATGGTGTAAACTCTCTGGATCTCAACTCGGTCTATGTTCTCACTGAGTATGGAGATCCCTCCAACAAAGCGCTTTCGCGCTCCGACGCCGTTATTCACATCCTCAAAAAGCTGAAGAGTCCGCACCCTCTGCTCGCCACTATTATTGGTATCACCCCCAGACCGATTCGAGACTTCGGATATTCGATGGTGGCAAAGTATCGCTACAAGATATTCGGCAAGCATGACACCTGCCTCTTACCTAGCTCCGGTGAAGCCGAGAAGTTTATCGATATTTAGTAGACTGTTTAAATCCTTGAATCTGCGCTAAAATCAACTGGGCGGAGGAGCTATTCCTCCAGATATATGCCTTCCCACACCTGCAGCACAGTCGGATATCGAAAGAGCTTTGCCAGACTCTGAGCATAAATTGATAGTAAGCGTGGATGAGCTAAAAGAACTCCTGGGAGCCTCCGGGAGGGATTGTCTTGTGGTGGACGCCAGACCAAGAAAAGAGTTTCTAAGAGGTCATATTCCCGGAGCCGTTCATATTCCCTGGGAAGAGTGGAACGAAAAAGCGCCCAATGAGGTGAGACCGATACTGCGACAGCCCGGCTACTGGGGCAAACTGGCGTCTCCCGACAGCTTCGATTTCAGTCACCGCCTCCAAAACCTCGGTCTGGACCGGGATACCCCCGTGGTCGTCTACGCCGATGGACAGAAATCCGTGGGGCGGGAAGGTCGTATAGCCTGGATGCTGCTATATCTTGGCGCTAAAAATGTTTCCATACTGGATGGCGGTCTCAAAGCCTGGAAAGGGCAAAAACTCCCCCTGGAAAGAGAAGTATCTACTAAGCCTTCAACATCTTTTCAAATAGAGCTAGCTCCTCAAAGACGGATGCTCCACGAAGACCTCGTGGATAGCATCGGCACCGACAGCTTTCCTACCATGATTGACACGCGCACGGTGCGGGAGCACACCGGTCAGGTCTTCTGGTACCAACCGAAAAAAGGCTGCATCCCGGAATCTAAACTGCTTGTATACAAAAGCATTTTCCAGAAAGATGGTTTTAGCTTTGTCGACCAGGAGACTTATAAAAGCTTGCTGCCGGACAACTATGAAAGCCTCAAAAACATAGCCGGATACTGCGAAGTAGGGGTAAGAGTGTGTACTGTCGCCCTACTACATGAGCACTATACTGGTCAGGTAATGCCTGTTTACGATGGTTCGATCATGGAATGGTCCTTTGACGACAAGCTGCCTGTCCTGACTGCCGATCAGATCAACGAAATAAACGAAGTGGAAACCTCAGGAAAATACCCCAAGCCCGATCCCACAGACACCGGCAGGATAGAGTATTAATGCCATCCGAAAGACAGCAAAGAAGATATTCTAAAAAAGCTGTGGCTGCGACAATAGCCGGATTAGCCGGATTCGCCGGATTCAATTCAGGACTTATCTTCAACAACAGCCTGGCTCCCGCCATGGCTGCCACTACCCAGGACCAGGTCAACCGGCTCATTAATGAAGGTCTTGATCAAGCCAGACAGTCAAAACATTTTGACGCAATCAACAAATACAGCGAAGCGCTCAAGCTTAACCCCAACCACCATCACGCCTATTTCTACCGGGCTCGCTCTAGAAAAGCCCTGGCCGACTTCGAAAGCGCCGTAAACGACTATAACTATGTGATTAAGCTAAATCCAAAGTCCTCGATGGCTTATACCGAAAGAGGATGGTGCCTGACTAAACTGAACTTGCCAAAAAGAGCCATGCACGACTTCGATATGGCCCTTAAACTCAATCCCAAAAACACAAGAGCCCTTGAGTATAGAGCCTCTCTGAAATACAAGCGAGGAGATTTCCAGTCCGCCCTGGGAGATCTGAATCTGATACTCAAGTACAAACCAAATTCATCAAAACAGCTAGCCGAATTCATGCTGCCCAGGCTCAATCTGGTGAAGAGAAAAGACCTTAGCGCGAGCAAGAACAAAATCAAGATCTCCTCCTCCAACAAAGAGGGCAGTCATGATTTTGATATCAATATTAATACCAAAAAAGATCACTCGAAATGTGACAAAAAAGAGTTGGCTCACATAAACAATATTGCGGCTCTTGCTATAAAGAAAGGAAAGTTCGAGCAAGCCGTCAAAATTTTGCAACCGGTTACCGAAGAGCATCCTGACTATGAATACGCCAGAAAAAATCTAACCATCGCCTACAACAACTATGGTCTCAAGCTAGCTAGAAACAATACAAAAGAAGCGGCCGAGAAATTTCGTTCCGCCCTCTATTACTCGCCCGGCGAAGGAACCGCCAGACGCAACCTCAACGCTATTTTGAAGGAAGAAGGGAAAGATCCCAAATCCTACGAAACACGGCTTGAGCTGGGCAATGAGCAGCTAAGAGCAGGCAACCCAAGGCATGCTTTTGTCGAATTCACCGAAGCCTTGCGCCTCAACAACACCGCTTCAGGCAGAAGGAAGTTAGCTGAAGCTTGCCTTCAACTGGAGAATCAGAAAACAGCCCAGAAAATAGCGAAAGTCTCCGACGAGTCCAGTCAAAGCCAGAAACAAGACAATATCGTTCAAGACGCTGTGGCAGAAAAGCCGGTAGAAAAAACCACCCTGGTGGCGGCAAAACAAGACACCCCGAGCATCGAAACCGAGACAAAAGCGATAGCAGAAGCAGAAGCAGAAACAGATGCTGAGACTGAGACTGGCGCTGGAACGGAAGCAAATGCCCGGAGCATGGCAAGTACTGACACCGATGCCGATGCCGACACGGGAGTTGACAGCGAGAGCGAAAGCAGTGCAACAGCCCTGGCGGAAGAAAACCCTACAGCAATTGATGTGCCGGATAAGGCGCCGAAAACAGAGGCAGCTCACGCAAGCAAGCAAGATCCGGCAAGTCTGCGCAGAGCAAATGAGATTAAAGCCAGGCTAACAGCCTTCAAACTTCCTGCACCGGCTTCAGTAACCGTCCAGGGAGCGGCAGGTCCCCAGACCCTGAAAGGTCTATCCCCCACCATGGCGCCTAGAATACAGCTAAGCAGCTCGGAGATCCTCAAAGAGTGGAGCGCCCGCATGAGTACGGGTCAGGACCGCTTAGATCAAGGCGATTATGTGGGAGCGGAAAACAGTTTCGACAGCGCCGCCCAACTGGCCGAGAGCATGGGAGCCGACTCAAAAGAGCTGGCCATAAGCCTTCAGAAACTAGCTGAGGTTTATCTAGTTCATAAAAAAACAACCCAGGCTTATTCGCTTCTCGCTCGAGCCCTGGTTATTTTATCGAGACACCATAGTGTCGACGATCCGATTCTGGTAAAGCTGAGAGAAAAGATCGACACACTCTCGACAGCCATCGACGGTGGCACCTCTCAACTTCCCAAAAAAGAAGGCACCAGCATAGCCACCAGCAACTAGCCTGGCGCCGACCAAGCTCATTTTGTTCCAGTCTTATCTTTTGGCTCAGGCTCAGCGAGGCAATGCGGCCAACTCGCGTCCACGCTTATACTGATCCGGCCACTCAACTTCAACTCCCAGCTCCCGGGCGGCATTAAGCGGCCAATAGGGATCTCTCAATAGCTTCCTGGCAAGAAGGACAATGTCTGACTTGCCTTCCTCCAATATAGACTCTGCTTGAGCAGCCTCGGTAATCAGTCCGACAGCACCAGTCATGATATCAGCCTCATGGCGAATAGTCTCCGCGAAAGGCACTTGATACCCAGGTTCAGTGGGGATACTGACTCCGGGCACTAGAGCGCCGGAGGAACAATCGATGAGATCAACGCCCCGGGGACCTACTACCCTGGCCAGCTCGACAGACTGCTCCAGATCCCAGCCGCCATCAGCCCAATCGGTACAGGAAATCCGCAAGAAGAGAGGCATCGAATCCGGTATCACATTCCGAACCGCGTCAATAACCTCCAGGCTGAATCGAATTCTATTTTCGAAGCTGCCTCCATACTGATCCTCTCTTCTATTGGAGAGAGGAGAAAGAAATGAATGGAGCAGATATCCGTGGGCATTGTGAATTTCGATCAACCCAAAACCAGCTTCCAGCGCTCGTTTAGCTGCCTGAACAAAATCATCAACCAGCCCCTTAATCTCCTCAACGCTCAGTTCATGGGGAACCGGATGATTGTCATCGAAGGCGATGGCGCTTGCCCCCACCGGGTGCCAGCCGCCCACTTCCGGACCGGCTATGCCCCGACCTCTCCAGGGAGCAAGGGTTGAAGCCTTGCGCCCGGCATGGGCGATTT
>MDTD01177621.1_pt1 | contig 18376 bp, 28 predicted proteins | sample 811221 | NCBI WGS metagenome assembly MDTD01 (sample SAMN05326646, study PRJNA326480) | marine metagenome | isolation source: seawater | place: Pacific Ocean: South West | collected 2011 | reverse complement strand
TAGAAGTAAACCATTAGTCAAAGTGGATGATTCAGATGAATACATTCAATGGGATACTTGTGATTTAGAAGGATTACCACCAGAAAGAGAAAGAGGTTCAATGACAGACCATGGTAAGATACCAGGTGGTCAATATGATAATTTACCTACTAAGTTTACAGATATGAGTGGTAATGAACATTTAATATCTGATATTCATACATTGACGAGTAGTGATTAAATGGTAAGAAGATTCAATAAAACATCTACTGAACACTTTGGTGTTAAAGCAGGTGATAGATTTAGAACAATAAAACATCATCATGAAGTTAATGGTGATTTAAACGAGGGAACTGAATTAGTATTAGATAGTATTGCACACTTTCCTACATTATATAAATTAAAAGATAATGATGGTAAGATATGGACACTACCACTACATTCAGTTGAAAAGATATGAAAAATATAGGAATAGTAGGACAAGGATATGTTGGGACTGCAATCAAGGTTGGATTTGAACCACATTATGATTACATACACACCTACGATAAATTTGATATTTCAAAGTCTACCGTACCTAATTTAAAAGACTTGGTTGATAAATGTGAGGTGATATTTGTATGTGTTCCAACACCAATGAAAAAAGATGGAACTTGTTATACAGGTATTGTAGAAGAGGTAATTAAAGAAATTGATTATAATGTAGATACTGATAAGGATAAACCTATTGTGGTGATTAAGTCAACTATTCCACCAGGTACTACTGATAAGTTTAATAAAAGTTATTCAAATGTTATTGTAATATTTAATCCTGAGTTCTTAACAGAAGAAAACTTCCTTGAGGATTTCAAGAATCAGAATAGAATTATATTAGGTGGTAATAGAATTGGAACTAATAAACTCAGACAAATATATTCCAAAGTATTTCCACAGGCAACTATCGTAAAGACAGGTAGTAAAACTGCAGAGATGACAAAGTATTTTATTAATAACTTCTTGGCAACTAAAGTATCATTTGCAAATGAAATGTATAAAGTGTGTGAACAGATTGATATTGATTATGATAAAGTTGTAGAGTATGCAACCTATGATGAGAGGTTAGGTAAATCACATTGGGCAGTACCTGGTCCTGATGGTGATTATGGTTATGGTGGACATTGTTTACCAAAAGATTTAAGTGCGATTATTAATCAGTTTGAAACTTATGGGTTATTGGAGGCAGTAGAATATGTCAATGACCAAGTTCGTAATAATCGTAATTGGGAAGAAATGAAAGGGAGAGCTATTATAGATGAGTAGAATAAGTTATAGTCAGTTTGCCAAGTGGGACAAATGTCCATACACATGGAAACTTGATTATGTAGACAAACAAACAACATTTTATGGTAATATTTATACCTTATTTGGTTCTGCCATACATGAAACCATACAGGCATACTTAGTTGCATACTACAATAAGACAATCAAATATGCAGATTCTCTACCACTACATGATATACTACAATACAGAATGGAAGAGAACTATAAGAAATCTAAGGAACAACATGGTGATGACTTTGATGTTTCATTAGAAGATATGAAAGAGTTTTTTCAAGATGGTATTAATATTATTGATGAGTTCTTAAAAAGAAAGAGTAGTTACTTTCCTAAGAAGAATACAGAATTAGTTGGTATTGAGTTAGACTTAAATCAGAAATTAGATAATAAACTAACTTTTATTGGATATATGGATGTGGTTATACACAACAAGACTACAGGTCGTATTAAGATTATTGATATCAAGACTGCAACTATGGGTTGGAACAAATATATGAAAGCCGACAAGAACAAAACTAATCAATTATTATTATACAAGAAATATTTCTCAGACCAAACAGAAATTCCAATGGATAAAATAGATGTTGAATATTTAATATTAAAGAGAAGATTATACGAGAACATCGCATATCCACAAAAGAGAATCCAAGTATTCACACCTGCAAGTGGAAAACCAAGTATAAATAAGGTTATGACAAGATTAGACGAATTTATGTCTGAGTGTTATGATGAAAATGGTAATATTATTGACAAAGATTATCAAAAGTGTGAGAAACACAAAAAATGTAGATTATGTAAGGATTTATAATGATTACACCAACATTAAGATTAAAGTTATCAGATTTTATTGACAAACCATGGGAACAAGAAGTATTAGATGAGTTGGCCAATGTAGGAAATGAAGTATTTCAAAACCAATTCACAATTTATTTTTGGTACGATAGAGATACTGAGAAAATAGATTTAAGTAGGTTGAGTCAATTTTTAAAACAAAGAGAAACTGAAACTAAGAAACCACAAAAGACAATTATTAGACCAGAGTTTTTTGATAAACAAGTATTTTTTATTTGGTATGATGTGATACCAAGAGATATACATGAAAATAATTACATTCAGTATTCAAGATTTAGTTGGTTATATAGTGACCCAAGTACAGGTATAGTTGAGGGTATTAAAAACTTTAAAAAGACTTGGGACTTTGTATCAAGAGACCCAGAAAGAAAACCAAGGAAACAAAAAAGAAACGATGATGAAAGTAGCAATCATAGGTAGTAGAACTTACACCAACAAACGAAAAATAAAAGACTTTATTTTCAAACTAAAAGAAAAAGTTGGTAGTGATTTAGAAATAGTAAGTGGTGGTGCAAAAGAGGGTGCTGATAAATATGCAAAACAATTCTCACTTGACTTTGATATAAATTATTCAGAGTTTCCACCATACCATGAACCACATAATATACATTGTGTACATGGTGCATTTAGATATGGTAAACAATATAGTGTTGGTAATTACCATAAACGAAATAAAGATTTGGTTGAGTATAGTGATAATGTAGTTGCATTTTGTACCGAAGGTAAGGTAACAAATGGTACAGGTTCTGCACTAAAGTATTCTAAAAAAATTGATAAAAAAGTTATTATTTTTGATTAACAAGATATTTATATATATGTATATATAGATAATTAACAAAAGAGATTATTATGAGTGAAGACAAATTAACATCAGTAAAAGTTATTGATGAGTTATATCGTAAGTTCAAGGAGAAATCTATCTCTGAGGACTTTTCGTTACAAAAATTAGTAAATCGTAGTTTACATTTATTTGTGTATGATGAAGATTTTAAGGAAAAAGTTCTAAAGAATAGTGACTTAGAAACAAGTGGTTCTAAATATTAAGAGGTTATAGATGCAATTACCAAAACTACAAAAGGTTTCTTCAAAACCAAAAAAGAAGAAAATCTTATTGTTGTCAGATGATTTAAGAATGCATAGTGGTGTCGGTACTATGTCAAGAGAAATAGTCTTTGGGACTATAGATAAATATGATTGGGTTCAAGTCGGTGGAGCTATCAAACATCCTGATAATGGAAAGATAGTTGATATGAATCAGGCAGTGAGAGAAGATACAGGTGTTGAGGATGCCAGTTTAAAAATATATCCCATTAGTGGTTATGGAAGTCAAGAGTTAGTAAGAGAGTTATTGTTGATTGAAAAACCAGATGCAATCCTACACTACACAGACCCAAGATTTTGGATTTGGTTATATCAAATGGAACACGAGATACGACAAAACATACCTATCTTTTATTATAATATTTGGGATAACTTACCTTATCCAAGGTGGAACGAACCTTATTATGAATCTTGTGATTTAATTATGAACATTTCAAAACAAACTCACAATATCGTTCAGAATGTATGTCAGAACAAACCAAGAACAGATTGGGACTCTACTTATGTTCCACATGGAATTAATGAAAAATATTTTTATCCTGTTGTAGATGAAGATGAAACATTCAAGGTGAACAAAGTTAGAAATGAATTATTCAAAGGTAAAGAAGTAGATTTTACTATTCTCTTTATCAATAGAAATATCAGAAGAAAAATGACTTCAGATTTAATCATGGCATTCAAAACATTTGCGGATGGATTAACTGAAGAACAAAGACAGAAGATAGGATTTGTTCTACATACTGAACCAGTTGATAGTAATGGTACTGATTTACCTGCAGTTGTACAAGAGTTATGTCCTGATTTAAATGTAGTGTTCTCAAGGGAAAAACTAAACAATGAAGGGATGAGACATTTATATAATGCAGTTGACCTTACCGTAAATATTGCATCCAATGAGGGATTTGGATTAGGAACTTGTGAAAGTTTGATGTGTGGAACACCAATTATTGTAAATGTTACAGGTGGTATGCAAGACCAATGTGGATTTACATTCAGAGACCACCTTTTAACTTATAAAGATTATGGAAAGATTGAGTCACTACACGATTGGAGAAAATGGGAAAACAACAAAGACTTAACTCACGGAGAGTGGGTAAAACCAGTATGGCCGAGAACTCGTTCAGTTCAAGGTTCAGTTCCAACACCATACATTATGGATGATAGATGTGATTGGGTTGATGTTGCAGATGCATTAAGGTATTGGTATGATAAGACACCTGAAGAGAGAACTGAAGCAGGTAGACTTGGACACGAGTTTGTAACAAGTGATGATGGAATGATGAGTACAAGACATATGTGTCAACTATTCAAAGACCATATGGAAACTGCATGGGAAAAATGGACACCAAGAAAAAGTTATGAGGTACATGAAGTATGAGTAAACCAATAGTATTAGTTACAGGACCAGTTGCCACAAGAAGTGGATATGGTAATCACACAAGAGATATTTGTAGAGCGTTGATTGAGTTAGATAAATATGATGTTAGAATACAATCAATGAGATGGGGTAATACACCAATGAATGCATTGGAAGAACATAATCCAATACACAAAGAGATTCACAAAAGAATTTTAAGACAACCAAATATTGAAAGACAACCTGAAGTACATCTTCAGATTAGTGTACCAAATGAATTCCAACCAATTGCAAAAAAGAACATAGGTGTAACTGCAGGTATTGAACACACAATACCACCTGCACCATGGGTTGAGGGTTTAAATCGTATGGATGTTAATATCATAACATCAGAATGGAGTGCGGTTAATTTTAAAAATGTATCATATGATAAAAAAGACCAAGGTGGTAATGTCATAGGTCAATTAAAAGTTAATAGTCAACTAACTACATTGTTTGAAGGTGCAGACCCAGATATTTATAAAGAAACAAATGAATTTTCAAAACAACTTGTTGATGAGTTTAATAAGATAACAACTGATTGGAATTTTTTATACACAGGACATTGGTTACAAGGTGGTCTTGGTGAAGATAGAAAAGATGTTGGTATGATGATTAAAGTATTTTTAGAATCATTCAAAAACAAAAAAGATGCACCAGGACTTATTTTAAAAACAAGTAGTGCAGGATTCTCAGTTGTTGATAGAGAAGAGATTAGAAAAAAAGTTGATTATATTAAATCAGAAGTTAAGGCAAAAATACTTCCAAAGATTTGGTTACTACATGGTGACTTAACTGATGATGAGATGAATGGACTATATAATCATCCAAAAGTAAAGGCACATTTATCATTCACACATGGAGAGGGATTTGGAAGACCTTTATTAGAGGCGTCATTTAGTGGTAAACCAGTTATTGCACCTGTCGCTACAGGTCAACAAGACTTTCTTGATGAGAATAATACCGTAAAACTAAATGGTCAGTATGTAAAGGTACCTGAAAGGTCATTTCCAAAAGAATTTTTCATTGAAACATGTGAATGGTTTAGTGTAAATTATGGACTTGCATCTCAAATACTTAGAGATGTATATAAAAACTATACTAAATATGCAGTAAAAGGAAAGAAACTAATGTTAATCAATAGAAAAAAATTCACACATGATAAAATGAAAGATAGATTAGAACAAATTATTGACCAACAATTAGATACACTTCCAAAACAAGTTGATATTAAATTACCTAATATGAAAAAGGAAGAAAAGAAAGTAGAAAAAGGTTTACCGAAGTTAAGGAAAATATAATGGCAGAAGTAAAAACAAATTGTCCAAATTGTTTTAGTAAAGACCAATGTTTTGAGGAATCTAATGAACATTTCACTTCCTATATTTGTTTTCAATGTGGATTCACAAGTAATTCATATTATAAAAATGGTACAGAGGAACTTGAAAAGGCAGTTGATTCATCAACACAATTGATGAATGAAATATCAGTATTTGATTATGATAGAAAGATTACTTGGTTTCCATCAGTATTAAATATGGGTAAGTTTGGAGTTATTTATCCAGATGGAACTAAAAATAATTGGATGTGGAAGTTTGCACAAGTAACTAAATTAACACCTGAAGAATTAAAAGACCCACAATATGAAGGACATACAGAAAAATTAGATGTTGATAATGCACAGGCATTTGGACAACATGAATTCATGAATGCATGTAAAGAAATGGGAATTATTAAAGAATGAAAAACACTACATGGACAAAAGTACAACCAGGTCAAATAGTATCTTTTATCTATAAAAGTAAAGGTGAGACAAAAGGAATTAAAAGAACCGTAATGTGTTTGAGTCCAAGATATCCATATAGAAAAAAGAATGGTAGACTTACATACTTTTTTGTTGGGTTACAATTAGACACTGCAGTCACAAGACCAATAACTGCATCAAGATTTCAGGCACTGATTGAACAATTTGGTGGACTAAGTAAAGATAAAGGTACAACAGAGATTGGTAACTTTGAAGATAATATATCACAATCAGATATTAAAATATTATATAAGACCTTAGTAGACTTTATAGAAAAATATAAAATATTTAGAACTTATAATTTAAGGGAGTGTAGGAAAAGAAGAGTATATCTTGAAGATGATTATCGTTTCTTACCAAAAGATTCTATAGATGATTTACTTTTAGAACAACAAATAAATGAATTTGATTTTGAATTATGAAAATTACTTATGGGATAACCGTTCATAATGAACACGAAGAGATAAAGAAACTACTTGAGTTTCTTGTTGAACATCGTGATGAGGGTGATGAAATTGTTATATGTGATGATTACTCTGATTATCAATGTTGGAGAGTGTTTGATGAATACATACATGGACAATATCCTGACATAGTTTTTTACGAACAAGAATTAAATAATGACTTTGCAAAAAAGAAAAATTCAGTTATAGAGAAATCAACAGGTGACTACATATTTCATTTAGATGCAGATGAGATACCACACAAAGTTCTGATGTCACAATTAAAACAAATATTAGAAATAAATGATGTAGATTTAATATGGATTCCAAGAATCAATACCGTAGATGGAATTACACAAGACCATATTAAAAAATGGGGTTGGGTAGTAACAGAACAAGGTTGGGTAAACTTTCCTGACTATCAAAGTAGGGTTTTTAGAAACAGAGATGATATAAGATGGGAAAGTCCTGTACATGAAAGAATTACAGGTTGTAAAACATATTCACATCTACCACCACATGAAGAATTATGTATATATCATCCAATGACAATAGAGAAACAAGAAAAACAAAATGAGTTATATAGTAAAATTATTAGATGAACTTAAGAACCAAGGTGTCATAGGTATAAAACAATCTTTTGAAGATGAAGGAGTATTGGATTTAGACCTTTGGAAGATATCTAAAATATGTAGAGACTTGGATTTAAAGTTGAGTGTAAAGATTGGTGGGTGTGAAGCCATTTCTGATATAAATCGTTGTATTGATTTAGAAGTTGATGGTATAGTTGCACCAATGATTGAATCAAGGTTTGCACTACAAAAGTTTTCAGAGTCTATTACTAAACTACCTTATGATGGTAATAAGTTTATCAACATTGAAAGTGTACAGGCATATAAAAACTTAAATGATATATTAGATTCACCCACAAGTAAAATGTTAAGTGGTGTTGTGGTGGGTCGTTCTGATTTAACAAAGTCATTTGGTTATGGAAAACAAGATGTAATGTCGGATGAGATTTGTAGAGTAGTAACTTATATCCTACAAGAATCAAAAAAATTAGGAATGAAAACCTATATGGGTGGTAATATTGGTACTAAGAGTATAGAGTTCATCCAAGACTTATTTGATAAGGGATTCTTAGATTGTATTGAGACACGAAATGTAATCTTAGGATTAAATAAAAATAATATTAGTAAGTTGGGTACGATAATTTCATTGATGTTGGAGTGGGAATCCTTATGGTTAGAGAGTAAGTCATTACATTACAAAAGATTTTCTAATGAGTACAATACAAGAGCAAAGGAAATAAAAGATAGACTATGAGAAAGAAAATTACAGCAGTAGTTCCAATAAGAGTTGGTTCTCAAAGAGTTATAGACAAAAACTTCCGACCTTTTGGTGATACTACATTACTAAAACTAAAGTTAGAAACACTAAAACAAGTTGATACTATAGATGATATAGTTGTTAACACTAATTCAGATGAGGCGATTGAAATATCAAAAGAGTATGGTGTTAGTTACTTCAGAAGAGAAGAGTATTATGCAAGTAATGAATGTACCAATACAGAACATTGGGAAAACTTAGCATTTACTACAGATACAGATTATATAATGCACACACCATGTACTGCACCATTGGTAAAGGTTGAAACTTATTATGATTTTATTAATAGATTTAATAATTGTTTAGATTTGGGACACGATAGTTACAATTCAGTATCAAGGGTAAAAGAATATTTATGGTTAGATAATAAACCCTTGAATTATGATTTGGATAATGTTCCTAACTCACAAGATTTACCAGAAATTTATAACTTAACTTTTGGAATATCAATCATCAGTAAAGAAAACATGTTAAAATATAAAAATGTAGTAGGAAAGAATCCACTATTTTATGTAATGGATGATTTAGAATCAGTTGATATTGATACACCACTTGACTTTGACTTCGCAGAGTTTTTATACAAGAGATTAAACAATGGACATTAATAAAGAAATAGAAAGAATTAATCAAGATGAAAAAAATACCATCGCGATTGATTTTGATGGAGTGATTCATAAAAATAGTAAAGGTTTTCATGATGGTACAATCTATGATGATGTCATTGAAGGAAGTTATGAATCATTAGAGAAGATAAGTAAGAAATACAAAATAGTTCTTTTTACTTGTAAGGCAAATCCTAACAGACCAAAGGTTAATGAAAAGACAGGTGTTGAGTTAGTTGAAGAGTGGTTAAGAGAACACGATATGTATAAATTTGTAGATAGGGTTGTTTGGGGAAAACCTAACGCAAAGTTTTATATTGATGATAAAGGTATTAGATTTACAAATTGGAAACAAACATTAGAAGATATGGATAGATTATGAAACCACATTCAAATATAACAAAGTTAAACCGTAAAGTAGTCGTACTTATCGGATATGTAATGACTTGGTTTATTATGTTTCCAATATTTGTCATAACTGGTATATTTCATTTCGCAATGGACAAAATAATAGATAATGAGGATTTGAATATTATTCCAAACCAAGATGACGCAAACCCGAAAAAAAAGAACAAAATAGATGAGTTAGATTTGGACGAGGAAGGTAATTTAGGAGGTAGATTATGAAAGACTTTAAATCATTACAGAATATACACAAAGACAAAGATATATGGATTGTTAGTGGAGGCCCTTCACTTAATCATATAGATAAGAGTTTTTTTGAAAATAAAATAGTACTTGGAGTAAATGATATATTCAGATATTTTGATTGTGATTATGTAGTTGTAAAAGATTGTAACGAGGAACCAAGATTTCCAAGGTTAGTACAAGAACTTAAAGAAAAAGACATACCATTAATCTATAGTCAGTATTATAAAGGTTATGAAGAAAAGGGATTGAACAATTGTGATAATCCTAATTCTTATATGTTTAAACACAATCCAAGAAAAAAAGATTTTGATATGGAGTTGATGGAACTTGATATTGATGAGGAAATTATTGTTAGTCGTTCAACCGTAACCACTGCAGTCCACATTGCATATTATATGGGTGCAAAGAACATCATACTATGTGGACATGATGGTGGTGAGATTGATGGTCAGATGTACTACCACGAATATGTAGAAAAAGATTGGAAGTCTGCAAGTAATTGGGATGGTATAAAAGGATTTTTAAACAACATGGAAAAAGAAACAATTGCACTAAAACAATTATTAAATTTTAATGATGTGAATATTTGTTCTCTTAATCCATTTATAAACTTGAGATTAGAGGGAACTAAATTTGAGACTTACAAAATATAGGAGAAAAAGATGAATGTATTAGTAACAGGTGGAGCAGGTTTTATAGGAACTAATTTGATTGAAAGATTATTGGATGATGGTCATAAGGTTGTTAGTTTGGATAACTATTCTACAGGTAGAGAAAAGAATGAAATAGATAATAAAAATGTTACATATTATAATGTAGATTTAAGAGATGCAGTTGACTTTGATTTCTTCATGGAGAAACCTGATATAATTTATCATCTCGCCGCACTACCAAGAATCCAACCATCATTTGAGTTTCCTGCAATAACATTTGAGGCAAATGTACTTGGAACACTAAACTTATTAGAATGGATTAGAAATAAAGAAGAAAAGATACCAATAATATATGCAGGGTCAAGTAGTTTTCATGGTGGAGTATATAAAAATCCATATACCTTTACAAAGTGGCAGGGTGAAGAGGTGATTCAGATGTATCATAAAACATATGATATACCGATGAGTATATGTAGGTTTTACAATGTATACGGCCCACATCAATTAACTGAAGGTGAATATTGTACCGTAATTGGTATCTTTGAGAAACAATTCAAAGAGGGTAAAGAATTAACCATTACAGGTGATGGTGAACAGAGAAGAGATTTTACACATGTATTTGATATCGTAGATGGAATTGTAAAGTGTGGAGAACAAATAGAAAAGTCAAATGGTCAGATATTTGAATTGGGTAGAGGTGAAAACTTCTCAATCAATGTGGTTGCACAATCATTTGATTGGGGATACACTTACATACCAAAGAGACCAGGTGAAGTTAGAGAAACACTTTGTACAGATACAAAGGCACAAGAATTATTAGGTTGGAAACCTGGTGTTGATTTATTAGATTACATTGAAGGAGTAAGAGTCTTATGGACAGAAAAAATGTAGTATTTATGACATGTATGGATGGGGCACCTGATATATTAGATTATAAAGAATGGTGTTTCAAATCATGGGACTATTGGTGTAAAAAAAATAATGTAGAATTATTTGTACTTGACCAAGAGATAAGAGACAAGTCAATTATGAAACCAACATGGCAGAGATGGTGGGTACATGAAATACTTGAATCCAATGAGATAAAGTATGACCAAGTTGCATTAGTGGATGTAGACACAATGGTTCATTGGAATTGTCCTAACTTCTTTGAACAAACAGATGGTGAGTTCAGTGCAGTCATGGATAAATTTAATATTGAATGGACACATAATAGTATTAAAGGGTATCAAGACTTCTGGCCTAATATTAAGTTTGATTGGACAAGTTATTTTAATTGTGGATTCATAGTGATGAGTAGAAAACACAAAGATTTATGTAAAGAGATTATAGACTTTTATCTTGAGAATGAAGATGAACTTAGGAAGAGACAACATGAAACTCTCAAAAAAGGGTCAGACCAAACACCAATCAACTACATGATTCGTGCGAGTGAACATGAACTAAAATATCTTGATGAAAGGTTTAACTTATCACAATTACATTTAAGAGGTGTTTTGGGTGGATTATGTCCTATGTGGGAAGTTGGTCATGTATGGCACTTTAATGGATTTGAAAAGACACAAAGAAATCAGTTAATGATGCAAGTATGGAATCAAGTCAAGGAGAATTATGAAGAAAATTAGACATAGTAAATTGGCAATAACATTAGAAAGTTCTGATAGATTAACACCTGAGATGTTACATACCATACAATTAAATCTTATGTACGATGAAAAAGATAGTAAAAGAGAGAATCTTCGTGGATGGGAATTGTGGGTAGATGAATATGGTGAATGGTTTAATCCATATCCAAAGGACAGAAATCAATTGGAGTTATTTGATGAAGATAAAAAATAAATATGCGATAGGTTGTCATGTAATGTTTTATGAAATAGAAATATTAGATGAATACTTAAATTCAGTAAAGAAGGCAGTTGAGATAGTAGAGAATCCTGAGAATATTATTGTTGAGTTGTTTTTCAATATATCAGAATTTTTTGAAGAGATAGATACTGAGACTACTACTAAGAAAGAACTAATAAAGAAATTTAATAGTAAGTGTTCAGAAATATCCAAACTTGGAGTGTTAGTTAAAAGTCAAGTCTATGACCAAAACAAACCTTATTGTATTGCAGACTACAGAAGAGACTTTAACTATAAGTGGTGTAATGTAGTTGATTATTTAGTATGGGGTGAAAGTGATTGTTTATTACCAAGGGAATTCTTTCATGTATTAGAGGGTGTAAAAGAATATGCAAACTCTCAACAAATATACAGATATACATTAACATTTGCATTGAGAAAAATGTGGGATGAAAGTTGGAGAATATTGGAACATCCAGAGTTTACTAATAAACCATATTATGACATGGATACAGAAGAAGACACCAAGTTGGCACTAAACTCACCATGGAGTATTAGATATACTATGAGTCAAGATGAGATGGAACAAGTAAATGACAAGACAGAAGAACTTGATGTTCAATTAATTACTTCACCTAAATTTGATGGTAGTTGTTTAGTAATGAGTTCAGATTTAGTAAGAGGTGGAGTTAATTTACCACCTGCAGTATCAATGGTGGGTGATGATACAAGTTTTATGGCAATGTGTCAGAAGTTAATGGGTGATGACTATAGACAATTTGTTATTAAGAATATATTAAAGGTTCATAATAGAAACCATCCAAGAAAAAGACTTTATGTTAAGGATGAAGATAAATCTAAGTCTACTCATTTTAAAAGAAGAGACAATAATTGGTATCAGACAATCACAAAAATGAGTAAAGGAAATTTAAATAAATTATTTGGTGGACAAGTTAAATTTAAAACATATGGAGAGTTTAAAGATGAAATCAAAAAATAGAAGATGGTTACCAACATTAGGTGAGTTAATAGATAGATTAAGTATTCATCAATTAAAAGAAGTATTTATACCTGAGAACAAGGAGAACTATGCACAAGAAATGAATGACATAGTTCATGATATTAATTTAATATTAAAAGAACACAAAGGTGAAATTACAGGTGAAGTAATCAGAGCCATTATAGTGTTATCACAAATGAACGCACATATTTGGTATAATGAATCACAAGTTCGTAAAGGTGAAAAGGGTAGTGATAATCTAATGTTAACTCATGGATTAAATGGAATTAGAAATACTGCAGTAAATAAAATCATGGAAGTGGTTGGTGGTAGAAAAGACTACAAGGTAGATTGTATTGCATCTGAATTTAAAGATTGGGAAGTGAGTTGGGATGTTCCAAGAAACAAGAAGTAGGTCAACACAAAAAACAATCACATGGAGATTGATTGCATTTAGTAATTCATGGATGGTACTGGCATTAGGTATAACTGAAATACCATTTTGGAATGCAGTGATTATGAATATATTAGGAATGATATTTTTTTATTTTCATGAAAGAGTATGGAATAAAATAAGGAGTGGAAGAAATGTTAATTAAAATATTAAGTAAAATAAAAGATTGGGTAGACCCAAACTATTGGGCAAATAAGATAGGTGAAGAGAGTGGTCTATATGATAAGGCAAGAAATTCAAAGTCTCGTAAATGGGTTGATAGTTTAGAAGGTTGGAAATGGTGGACATATCAAATAGTCGGTGGTATTATATTTGTAATTATTATAGAGTGTCTACTTAATTTAGTCGGTATGACTATGTTACCTTGGAGATAAAGTGACAGAAACGAATTTAATAGTTGCAATAGATGATTTACATCCACAGAAAGGTTGGGGTTGTGAAGGTGATATTCAAGTAGAGTATCTAAAAGAACTCAATAAAAAATATGGAGTTAAATTCAATTTATTTTGTCCAAGTTATTATCATAATGAATATCCATTAACAAAAGATTGGGTGTCATATTGGAAACAATTTGATTGGGTGGAGTTGAGTAATCATGGACATTATCATGATGTCAAGAAATATACCAAAGAAGAAATAGGTGAACAAGAATTCTTAGAATTAAATAAGGATGAGGCGATTGATAGAGTTAGAGATAGTTTAAATCTATGGGAACAATGTGGACACAAACCAAAAGGATTCAGAGCACCAGGTTGGGGAATATCACAAGAGGCAGCAGAGGTAGTTAGTGAAAACTTTGAGTGGGTTGCACAACATGAACAAATCAATCAAGGTATACGATTTGACACTAAGTTATTTTGGGGTGCAGATGGTATTCATCAAAGTGATGATGTAAAATTATATGGAAACACATTTATGTTTCAATCACATATACAAGGAGATTGGAATGATAATACATGGAATGAAGAAAATTTTATTTACTTTCAGAGAATCTTAGACTATTTATTATCACAATTCACAATAGAGTTCAAAACGATTTCAGATTTATGAAGATAGTATTTTTTTCAGAGAGTCAAGTTAGAGGTAAAGTTCCAAGAGATTTTGAGAACGCTCGTACAGAGTTTGGTTGGAGTATTGCATTAGATGCAGAGTGGTGTCCAATAGGACAAACACCAAGAGATAAATGTGATTTGGGTATTGTAATAATACCAAAGAACAATCCTAATATAAACATACAGACATTCAGAAGTTATTGTGATAAGGTTGCAGTAATGCAAGAAGGCCCTAATTGGTATTTTCAAGATTATACTATTGATAAACAATTTCAGTATTATAATGCATTGATAGACGCAGATTGGGTTTATTGTCATAATGAAAGTGATGTAAATTATTATCTTGGATTAGGGTGTAAAGATGTACGAGTGATGAGAAGTTTAATGATTACTGATGGTTTACTTCCAAGAAGTGAGTGGGGTGATGGTACAATGATTGGTGGTAACTTTTGTAGTTGGTATGGTGGATTTGATTCCTATATGGTTGCGAGACAGATAGGTAATCCTATTAGTTGTCCATCAATGGGTAGAAAACAAGAACAAGAAGATTTAATAGAGGACATAAATTATCTACCTTATATGAGTTGGAGAGATTGGGTAAATAGTTTATCACAATATAATATAGGTGTTCATTTAATGAGAACACACGCTGCAGGAACCTTTAGTATGAATTGTGGGTTTCATGGAATACCTTGTATCGGATATAAGGGATTAGATACACAAGAATTAATCCATCCATTGACTTCAGTTGAGGTTGGTGATTTAGACAAGGCAGTTGAATTGGGTAAGAAACTAAAGGATGAGAAGTTTTATAAATTATGTAGTGAGACTGCATTGAAAAGATTTAATGATTATTATACAGAGGAGGCATGGTTAAAACATTGGAACCAAACAAACACATAGAATTTTATCCAATTAGAGATATACTAATTGGTGTTCCATCAGAAGATGTTGCAACACATGACGCAGTTAATCCACACTTATCATTAGGTTATGAACCACCAAAAATAGAAGGATTTCCATTATTTGGTCAGATACAAATTCAAACAATAGAATTTTGTAATTTGAAATGTGACTTTTGTCCTAATCACTATATGATATGGGATAGGTTAGAGGGAAAGAAAAAAGGTATTCCTTATAATATAATGTCTATTGAAAACTATACCAAAATAGTAAAGAACTTGGCAGACTTAAATTTTACTGGTAGAGTTTCACCTTATCTTATGAATGAACCATTAATGGATAAAGATAGAATGGTAGAGATAATTGGAATAACAAGAAAATATTTACCAAAAAATCCAATCAAAATTAATACAAATGGAACAGGATTAACTACAGAACTTCTTGGTGATATGATTGATGCAGGACTAACTTCAATACAAATAGATGATTATTTTGATGATAGATATGCCACTAAATTACTAAAACAATTAGAACCATTTCAAGGTGTTAATGGTAAATGTTTTATTACATTGTCATCAAATTACAATGTGACACAAATGAAAAAGGGTATGTCAAAGGATAGTCACTTCGGCCCATTTACATTTTGGAATCGTGGTGGTTTAACAAATGTAAATCCTGATATGCCAGTTCCACAAAAAGATTGTCATTTTCCAAGTTCACAAATGTATATCAAATGGAATGGAGATGCATTGTTATGTTGTTGTGATTGGGAATATAAAGTGATACATGGTAATGTATTGAATGAAAGAATTGAAGAAGTATGGATTAATGATTCATATACTCATTACAGAGAGACACTAAAAGAAGGACATAGAGATAAACTTAGAATGTGTAGAAAATGTAACAAAGGTGCATTTCCAAGTGAAGAGAAACGATTAGAACATTTAAGAGAGTGGTTAAAAGAAAATGAAACCGATTAGTTTTATAATACCAAGTAGAAATAATCTAACTTATCTGAAGTGGTGTTACGAGAGTATTCGTAAGAACTCGTCAGTAGAACATGAAATATGTTTTGCAGATGATGCCTCAACAGATGGAACATTAGAACATATATTAGTTTGGATGAAGAGAGATAAAAATATCAAACTTCATGTAAACAAAGGCCCCGAAAGAGAAGGACTTACAATACTATATGATAAATTAGTGAATGAGTATGCAACCAATGATAGAGTTGTGTTCTTTCATTCCGATATGTATTTGTGTCCAAATGCAGATAAAGAAATAGATAGATTGTTAGAAAAAGGTAAGGTTGTATCACTTACAAGAATAGAACCACCACTACATCCTGATGGGCCAGAAAAAGTATTGAAGGACTTTGGAATAGAACCTGAAGAGTTTGATGAAGAAGGATTATTAGAGTTTCTTGAAGAAGACAAACAAGGTGAAGATAGAGTTACAGAGGGTGTGTTTGCACCTTGGGCAATATACAAGGAAGACTTCCAAAATGTTGGTGGACATGATAAATTATTCAGACCACAAAGTAAAGAAGATTCAGATATATTCAATAGACTACATTTAAATGATGTTAAGTTTATACAGACTTGGCAAGGTTATGTTTATCATATGACTTGTAGAGGTTCAAGATTTAATCCATCTGCAGGTGGTGCACCAGGTAAAGATAGTCCTGAATGGATTGAGACAACAACTAAAAATATGAGAAACTTCATAAGAAAGTGGGGAACTGCAGTTCAACATGATGAATACATGAAACCGATAGTCTCACCTAAATACAATATTGGTATTGTGATTGAGAATTATTGTGATTACAATATCTTATCCAATTGTGAACCATGGTGTAGTAATATTTTTGTACCAGATGGTGGTTACATACAGGAGTATATTAAGAATGAACAACCAAGAACTGATTATCCATTGAGAAGAAGAGTTCATCGTGATAGGGCATATCCTAAAAATGGTGTTGTGGTTAGGGTTGATGGTGAAAGATTAAATAGTGAGAACTTCCAATACATTACAAAGTTACCTGATATAATAAAAGATAGTGGAGACTTTGGTTCATTTGAATTAGGTATATTAAAAATTAGAATTACTAATCTACAAACTTCAGAGGAGTCGTTAATTAAAAATGATAATTAATTTATTTGGAGATAGTTTTATATATGGTTCTTGTGCAGACCACCATGAGGATGGTAGAAGAATGGGTATTGATTATTGGTTAAGTGAAGAAGGTTGGAGTGTTAGTAATTATGGGTATGCAGGTTCAAATAATACTGAAGTATTATCTTCTATCAAAGAAAATCCATTTAATGAAGAGTGTTTTTGTGTAGTGGGTGTAACATCATTTTTGAGAGAAAATTTACCATGGTTAGGTTTTGCATCTTCATGGGGTAGAAATATCCTTCAAGAGGACAAATACGACCATCCTAATCTTATAAAACCACAAGATAATAAACTATGGGAAGATTATTTAATTTATTGTTATAATGATGAATATTTTAATACATTATGTAAAATTTGGTTGTTAGAAGTAAAACATATACTTGATAATACACCAAATGTAAAGGGTTATGTATTTATAAATACGGTAGAAAGTTATAAAAAACCTGATTTTGTAAAAAAAGAAAACTATTTATATACAGATAGTTCTATTACTGATATGTTATTAAACAAAAAAGATTCAGAGTTATTTGAAAGAGGATTGGATAAAACCAATCCATTTGTAAAAGGAAGAGCACATCCATCAACAAAAGGATATAAAATAGTATCAGAGGATATACATGACATATTTCATACTCAATAAAAAAGAGTCAAAAGAAAACTTAATGTTTAGTAGTAATATATTGGGTGAAGAAAGTTTAGGTTCATTTTATCCTGAACAAGGGTGGATGGCACTAAACAATATGATAAACACGAGTCC
>MDTD01192498.1_pt1 | contig 18378 bp, 17 predicted proteins | sample 811221 | NCBI WGS metagenome assembly MDTD01 (sample SAMN05326646, study PRJNA326480) | marine metagenome | isolation source: seawater | place: Pacific Ocean: South West | collected 2011 | reverse complement strand
TTAATGGTGTAAACTTAACTTTGTTTGCATCACCTAGTACTGCAGCAGCTACCGCTCTACATACATCAACGTCTATACCAGTCCAATTTCCTGATGCATCAGCATTAGAAAACCCTGGAAGACCTTGAGAAACACCACATCTTACGAAACCTTTCTTCTGAGTGTTTTTAAGCGTTTTTGATTTCTTTGCAGCCATTGTCTCTGTTGTAAATGCAAACAACACAGCGAGCATAGCAACAAAAGAAGTCAATCTTCTTATTACTTTAAACATATTGTTCCTCTTGTTTATTAGTTTATTTGTTAACAAATAATTCAAAATAACTTTTGAATTTCCAATATTTAAGCATGATCTATTAAAGCCATCAATAGCAAATTTTGTACATTATGAAAAATTTTATTGGTTTTTTCCTCAGAAAACCTCAGATTTGGCGCGCCCTGAAGGATTCGAACCTCCGACCCACGGTTTAGAAAACCGTTGCTCTATCCAGCTGAGCTAAGGGCGCAAATATATTTAAAGTTTATATAATATTTAATTAATTTTTAAAAAAGAATTTTTTTACTAAAATCAAGATAGTCAATAATTCAACCCTACCGATAATCATAAATACCATTAAACTTAATTTTGCTAAATATGGCAATTCTGCAAAGTTAAAATCATATAATCCAGTCATTGATGAATTTACTGTATTCATCACGGTTAATATTGAAATTTTAAATGAGGTTTCAAGATTAAGACCAAACATTGTTAATATACTCGACAAAATTACTAAAGAAATTATGAAAACAAGAACAGTAAAAAAATATTTATAAAAATCTTGAATATCCATATTTTTTTCAACCAAGGGTAATTTATTTACATAAACATTCTTTGGATTAAAATGTGATTTTACCTCATTGATTGAAAATTTAAGTAAAGAATATATTTTCATGAATCTCAAGCCTGAGCTTGTAGAAAAAAATGAACCACCAATTATTATTAAAATTAAAAAAATAAATGAGTATCTATTTGTGGTGTTTTCAAGAGAGAATCCAATATTTGAAACACTGCTTGATATTGCTAAAAAAAGTTCATTAAAATTAATTGATTTATCAGAAAAAAATAAAAAAAGAATAAATATTAGAAATAAATAAAGTATAAGATAAATATCTTCCTGAAGAAATTTTATACCTTTTTGCTTATATAATATTAAATTGTACAGCAAAAAAAGACTGAAAAAGGAAAGTAACATACATATTGAGAATATGATTTGTTTTATTTCTGTGTTGAGGATCAATGAAAGATTATTACTTGGCAAAAATCCTCCTGATGAAATTAAAGTAAGTGCTAAGTTAAAGGAATTGAATGATCGAATTTTAAAAATACTCAATAGAATAAATATAATAATCGTTAAAAATGAGTAAAAAATAAATAGTTTCAGTGATTGTTTGAAAATTTCAGAAGTATTAAACGATAAGAAGTTAGTCAAAGTTTTTTTAAGATTATCATCAAAAATATCAATCAATAATAATATAGAAAATAAAAAATAGAGACCACCAATCCATTGTGAAGAAGATCTCCATAAAATTAAACTTTCATCTAGATGTTTTATATTCTCAAAAATTGTAAAGCCTGTTGAGGTAAATCCTGATACGGCTTCAAAATAAGCTTCTAAAAATGAAATATTATATATACTAAAAAAATAAGGTAATGAAATCAATATAGGTAAAAAAAAGTAACCAAAAACTACTGCTAAAATTTTATCATAAATAGTTATTTTGGATATTCCGTTTTTTTTTACGAAGTAACTCAGTAAAGGTAAAAATAAAATTATCAGAGTTAAATAATAACTACTAATATTCAAATATAGGTTAAAATAATATGAATAAATAATGTTAAAAAAACAAAATATAAATAATAATAAAGTAAAAAATCTTAAATAATATAAACTAAAATATAGCATTAAATTTAAATAGCACTAATACGAAACATATTTTCAACAACAGGGATCTGATCATTTTTAGCCATAAAAACAACTGTATCATTTTTTTGAAAAATAAAATTAGATCTTGGAATAATAATGTCATCTCCTCTTAATATAGCTCCAATTCTGATATTCTCTGGTAGATTCGCATTTTTTAATTCTTTATTTATTAATTCAGATGTTTCAATAATATCTGCCTCTATGACCTCAAATTCTCCATTAAGAATGCTGTAAGCTGTTTCGATTGTACCCTTATGAACATGTTTTAAAATACTAGATACCGTACTCATTCTTGGATCTATCATATCATCAATTTTTAATGAAGACTGCAGTAACGAATAATTGGGTTTATTTATTAGTGCCATAGTTCTTTTATTTTTTGAAAATTTTTCTACAAGTACACTAACCATTAAATTATCCTCATCATCATTTGTTAAAGCTAAAACAGTTTGAATCTCTTCTATATTTGCCTCCGACAAAACATCTTCCTCTAAACCGTTTCCATTTATGATAATGGTGTTATTAAGTTCGTTGGCTATATACTCAGCTCTACTTTTATCTTTTTCTATTATTTTGATTCTAGCAGACTCAAATGACTCCTCGATATTTTTGGCAAGATTAAAACCAATATTTCCACCTCCAATAATTAAAATTTTACTTGAAATTTTTTCATTATGACCAAAAGATCTTAGTGTTTGTTCCATTTGTGAAGAATTGATTATTACATATGCTTTATCATTTTCTTCCATTACATCATTTTTCTTTAAAATTATAAATTTATTGTTTCTTATTACACCTAATATATTTGCCTCTAAGTTGGGAAATTTTTTTGTCAACTCATTTAATTTTATTTTTTTAATTGGACAATCTTTTTGTATTAATATTTCTAATAATCTAATTTTATTATTAGCAAAGGGAATATTATCTAAAGCACCTGGTGCTTCCAATTTCCTTTGTAGTGACTTTGCAATTTCTAATTCAGGAGAAATTATGACATCAATTGGTAGGTTTTCTTTGTCATAGAGTTTTGAAAATTTTGGATCTAGGTAATTCTGAGAACGAATTCTTGCAATTTTTTTTGGTATTTTAAAGGCTGTATACGCTATCTGGCAAATCAGCATATTTATTTCATCATTTCTTGTTACCGCAATAATCATATCACTGTCAGATGCATTTGCTTTTTCAAGTACAGATGGATATGTCGCTTTACCAACAATAGCGTTTACATCTAAATTATTCTTTAGTTTTTCAATATCATCACTAGACTGGTCAATTACCGTAATAGAATGATTTTGTTCACTTAACAATTTAGCTATAGTAAATCCTACTCTACCAGCTCCACATATAATTATATTCATCTAATTTAAATCTTTGATATTTAAGCCTTTAAGTTTTCTATGGAGTGCAGACCTCTCCATTCCTATAAATCTAGCCATCTTTGAAATGTTACCACCAAATTTTTTTAATTGAGTAGTAAGATATTCTTTTTCAAAGTTTTCCCTAGCCTCTTTAAGTGGTACTTCTAGCTTGGTTTCAGAGCCGATTGTTTCATAATTCTGTCCCTTAAGAGATTCTTTAATGATATTTGATACTTTTTCAGAACTATCAGGTGCAAGTATAGCTATTCGCTCTATTAAATTTCTTAATTCTCTGACATTTCCAGGCCACGAATAATCTATTAAATAGTGATTTTCTGGATTGATATAAAACTTTTTTAAATTGTATGCCTCAGAAATTTTTCTTGAAAAATAATCAACTAATAGTGGTATATCTTGTGTTCGGTTTTTAAGTGGTTCAATATCAATCTGAAATACATTAAGTCTATGAAATAAGTCTTCTCTAAAATTTCCCTCTCTAATTTCATTTTTTAAATCTTTTGATGAAGAACAAATGATTCTAACATCGACTTTTATATCATGAATACCATTTATTCTTTTAAATTTTTGGTCTATCAAGACTCTTAAAATTTTTGATTGTGTCTCTAAAGGAATTTCAGAAACCTCATCAATTAAAAGAAAGCCACCACTTGCTTTTTCAAGTGATCCATATAGGATAGATCCATCACTTTTTTCTTCTCCAAACAATTCCAATTCATATTTTTTTACATCTAATAATGCTCCATTTAAAATTACAAAAGGTTTACCCTTTCTATTTGAATTTTTATGAATTTTTCTAGCTATTAACTCTTTACCAGAACCTGTTGGTCCATTAATAAATATTCGGCTTTCCGTTAATGCAAGTTTTTTAATTTGGTCATTAATTTTTGAAATATTCTGGCTTTCTCCAATCAAGTCGAATGAATGGAATAATTTAGACTGAAGATCTAAATTTTCTTTTTTAAGATTGTAATTTTCAACAGCTCTTTTTACAAAATTAAGCAATCTTTCTTGATCAAAAGGTTTTTGAATAAATTCAAATGCACCTGACTTAAGTGATTTTATGGCCATTTCTATATTTGCATGTCCAGATATAATTATAACTGGAATATCTTTATTTTTTTTTTTTATGTGGTTTAGAAGCTCAATACCGTCATTATCTCCTTTATCTAATTTTACATCAATTATTGCCACATCTGGTAATTTTTTATCAATTTCCAATAGTGCCTGATTGTAATTAGCAGCTATTCTGGTTCCATAACCTGCATCAGATATCAAATCTCTTAAAATATTTCGTATATCTGCGTTATCATCAATGATTAAAATTTCAGTAGACATTTTTGGGAAAATTTAGATTAATTTTTGCTCCATATTTATTAGGTAATATTTTTAGTGTTCCGTTGTGATCGCTTATTACTTTATTTACTATCGATAATCCCAAACCTGTTCCATTTTTTTTTGTTGTAAAGTACGGTTTAACTATATTTTTTAAATTACTTTTATCAAACCCAAAACCATTATCAGTAATAAATAATTCTATATAATCATCTTTTTCAATAATTTCTATATCAATTTTCTTAGTAAAATCAGGTTTTTTTTCATACTTTTCATTTATACTTTCAATAGAATTTTTAAACAAATTAATAAATACTCTGTTTAATTGTTCTGAATCACAATGAATTGATAGATTCTCATTTTCACAATAAACTTTAAAATTTATTGATGTGTCCATTTCATTCATCAACTTTATATTTTCTTTTATTATTTTAAAAAGTTTATATTCTTTGAACATAGGTTTTGGCATTCTGGCAAAGTCAGAAAATTCATTTACAAGATTTTCAATTTGTTTAATTTGTTTATTTATAGTTTTTAAGTTTTCGTTAAAATCTGACTTGTCTTCTTCCTTGTTTAAAAATTTATCAAATTTTATTTTCAATCTATCTATTATTAATTGTATGGGTGTCAAAGGATTTTTAATTTCATGTGCTAATTTTCTTGCAACATTTTCCCAAGCCTCATGCCTCTCGTTGAGAAGTAATTTATCCTGTTGAGATTTTAACCTATCTGTCATTAAGTTGAAATTTTTATTAAGTTCTTCTAAATCTTTGTCAGTTTTAACCTCTGGTACTTTTACATCCAAATTTCCACTTCCAATGCTTTGGGAAGCACTAATTAGATTATTAATTGATCTGAAAAATCTTGATGAAAAACGAATTGCTATACTTACAGATAAAAATAAAAGTAGAGATACAATAATAATATATATTATTATAAATGAAATCTTTATACCTGATCTTTTTTCTTCGACTGTGTAATAAAAATTTATAGCTTCTTGTGATTCTGTTAAATATTGAGATATATCTTCCTCCAAATACTTAACAACATATAGAAAAGTATTATTTAAATTTGCTAGCTTCATTAATGCAGATGACTTATTTTCAAATGCATTAATTATTTTAAGTGGTCTATCATCTTCTAAAACAAGTTTTAAAGCCTTAACAGCTGGAGGATTGTAACTTTTGTTATCCTCTAATGTACTTAAAATTAATTTTCTATCATTATCTATTAAATGGATTTCATCAACTCCTCTAATAATTTTTTGTGTATTCAAAAAGCTTTTAAACTGACTGGGATTTGTAGACAAAAAGTTAGCACTTTTATTTACATCAAAAGCAATTAATATAGCCTCTGATTGTATTTTATCTCTTACTTCTTCAACATAATTTTTTGCTAATTCGTATGAATTGTTTACAGCTGTAGTAATCTTTTTATCAAAATATTTTTCTAGTGCAAATGAAAATAAAAAGAGTGAAAATATTGCGATTAAAATTGACGGAATTAATGTAAATAATGAAAAAAAAGTGATGTATTTTTTATTAGCTTTAGATCCCTCTACATCAATATCATTTTTAATAGATTTCTTTATTTCAACAAAAATTAAAACAAAGAAAAATAAAAGCAAAATTATATTTGAGGATAATAAATATTGTAAATTTTTCTCATTTAAATCAATAAAACTTCTATCTATAAATGTTAAAAATGTTAAAAAACCCACAAAAAGAGTTACTGAAAAAAGTATAATAACGAGTAAATTTTTTTTGATAAATTCTATCATTATGTAATAAATTTAAATTCTATATTATGAATAACTGTTTTATATTACTAGCTGCCGGACAAAGCAAAAGGTTTAAATCCTTAAAACACAAGCAATTTATTTATTATAAAAATAGACCACTATATGAACATTCAATTATCAAAGCACTAGAATCAAAATTATTTTCAAAAGTAATATTGGTAACAAATAAGATTAATGTAGATGTTAAAAAGTTTAAAAATAAAGTTAAAGTAATTAGGGGTGGTAAAGAAAGAAGCGACTCATCATTAATAGGAATAAAATATGCGATGAAATTGGGTGCAAAGAATGTATTTATTCATGATGCTGCAAGACCAAATTTTTCAATTAAATTATTAAAAAATATTAATAATAATTTAAAAAAAAACAAAGCTGTTGTTCCATATATTAATGATGCAGATTCCGTTAAATATAAATTTAAAAAAAATTATTTTAATTTAAAAAGAGAAAATATTTTAAAAACACAAACTCCTCAAGCATATAGATTAAAAAATATTTTAGAATTATCAAATATTAATAAAAGTAAAGTAAATGATGAAGCTACACTATTTATAAATCAAAATTATAAAATAAAATTTATACCAGGGGAAAATAAAAATAATAAAATTACTTTTATTGATGATTTGAAAGAACATAAAATATATTATGGTTTAGGTTTTGATATTCATAAACTTGTAAAAAAAAGGAAACTGTATTTAGGTGGTATTAAAATTCCATATCATTCTGGTCTAGCAGGTCATTCAGATGGCGATGTTATTTTACACTCAATTATAGATGCAATTTTAGGTGCAATAAGAAAAAAAGATATCGGTACTTTTTTTCCTAATACTAAGAAATTTAAAAATATAAGGTCTACAAAAATGTTGAAACCTATTTTGAAAAAACTCAATCAAGCAAATTTTTTTATAAATAATTTAGATATAAATTTGATTTGTCAAAAACCAAAGGTTTCGAAATATAGGAATAAGATTATAGTATCTATATCTAAGTTGATGAATTTAAATAAAAAATTTATTAATTTAAAAGGTAAAACTGTAGAAAAATTAGGTTTAATAGGTAAGGAAAAAGCAATAGCCTGTGAAGTAATAATTTCTATAAACAAATATGATTGAAAATTTTAATAAATACTTTGTGACAATGTGTGGGTTAGGAAAATTTAAAAAAATTCCTGGTACTATTGCATCTTTTACGACAACAGTAATACTTTTTTTTTACTTTCAAATATTTGGCTTTTCAAAATTTTTTTTCTTATTTTTTTTAATAATTATTTTAATTTATGCATTTTTCGCTGTAGCTAATTATATAAAATCAAAAGAAAATAAAGATCCTAAGGAAGTAGTAATTGACGAATTTATTGGACAATCTATACCAATATATCTTTATGAAATTTCCCATGGGATAGATAAAAACTTTGATGAAGCAATATACTTCTATGTAATAATGTTTATGACATTTAGAGTTTTTGATATAATTAAACCATTTCCAGTAAGTTATTTTGATAAAAATTTTAAAAACAGTTTTGGTGTAATCATGGATGATATAATTGCAGGTTTATTTGTAGTATTATTTTTAATATTTTTTATGACTATAAAGATATATTTTTCCTTATGAGTGAAATTAAAAATTTAATTAATATCTTAAGACGGAAGAGAATGAAAATTTCATGCGCTGAATCTTGTACTGGTGGCCTTTTAGCTAATTCAATTACTTCAGTAAGTGGTGCTTCAAAAATATTCAATCTGGGTTGTGTGACATATTCAAATCAAGCAAAGATTAAGTTTTTAAAAGTAAATAAAAATATTATCAAAAAATATGGTGCGGTCAGTCACCAGTGCTGTGCATCAATGGTCAATAATTTATCAAAAATCTCAAATGCAAATATAAATATTTCAATAACTGGAATTGCAGGACCAAAAGGTGGTACAAAGCTAAAGCCTGTCGGATTAGTATATATAGGTATAAAAAAGGGAAGTAAAATAAAGATTAATAGATACTTTTTTAAAAATAAAAATCGAAAATCCTTTCAAAGAGCTACAGTAAAAAAAGCTTTTGAGCTAATACTGGAGATTTTATAAAATTTTATTAGCTTGTTGTTCAAAAGCATCTGCAATTTTATTTAAACCATATTGAAAGGATTTTGTCATAATAATATTTAAAAAACGATTTTTTAATTCAAAATCTACATCAAAAGAAACTTCTGTTTGACCTTTTAATTCTTTAAAATTCCATTTATTTTCCAAATGTTTTAGAGGACCGTCAATATTTGTAACATAAATCAAATCTTTATCTTTATAGTACTTAACATCACTTTTATATGTATCTTTAAAAGGACCCTTTCCAATAGTAAGATCGGCTATTATTAATATTTCATTATTTTTTTCTTCTTTGCTATAGACCTTGGAATTTAAACAATAAGGAATAAATTTTGGATATTTTTCAATATCCAAAACAAGTTTTATTAATTCTTTTTTATTACAGTTAATTATTCTTTTAACTGAGGCTTGTGGCATTTGCTGTTAGTCTATTTTTTTGTAAAACTTTAAAATCTTCATCTGCATGATATGAAGATCTCGTCATTGGAGAAGATGATACTAATAAAAATCCTTTTAATTTAGCTTGTTGTTCTAATTCTTTAAATTCATCTGGATGATAATATCTTGCTAAAGGATAGTGTTTTGGTGATGGTTGTAAATATTGACCTATAGTTAAAAAATCTACATCTGCTGAAATTAAATCATCCATAACTTGTAAAATTTCATCTTTTGTTTCACCCAGTCCAACCATTAACCCAGATTTTGTAAAAACATTTTTATTAATTTTTTTTGAATTTTTTAAAAGCTCAAGTGAACCAAAATATCTGGCTCCAGGTCTAACTTTTCTATAAAGACTTGGAACTGTTTCAATATTATGATTAAAAACATCTGGGTTTGATTCAAGAACTTTTTTATATGCCTCCCCTTTTCTTAAAAAATCAGGCGTTAAAACCTCTATAGATGTATTAGGATTATTTTTTTGTGTTGTTTTAATCACTTCAAAGAAATGCTGTGAGCCACCGTCAGGTAAATCATCTCTATCTACTGATGTAATAACTACATGTTTGAGATTTAATTTTTTTACAGCATTAGATATTTTTAATGGCTCGAAGGGATCAAGTTTTTCTGGTTTACCTGTTTTAACATCACAAAATCCACATGCTCTAGTGCAAGTGTCACCCATGATCATAAATGTTGCATGTCTTTTACTCCAGCATTCAGTAATATTTGGACAATTAGCCTCCTGGCAGACTGTTACAAGATTGCTTTTATTGATTATAGTTTTAGTAATAAAAAATTCTTTACTATTCAATAATTTAGATCTTATCCAACTTGGTTTTTTTTTGATTGGATTTATAGGTTTGTTTTCTTTTTCTGGATGTCTAACTTTCATTATCTATTATTATATAAGTACTCTCGCCCTTTTTACCAAGCATTAATTTTTCTCTAATTAGATAATCTACATAATCTTCATCAAGGTTTTCAGACAATAATGAATTTTTAAGCTCTAAATCGTTTATTTTTTTGGTTAACTCATTTTCTTTTATATTAAGTTTGTGTAATTGTTCATTTTTTTCAATAAAAGCAAAAAAACCTCTGTTACCACCAAAAAAGTTTATTGAAAAGTAGAGTATTAGAAAGGTAGTGATTATTAAAAAATAATTTTTTTTTATTTTTGATAACATTAATAAATCTTATTCATTTTTGCAGATTTTCCTAGATCTTCTTCAATGCGAATTAATTGGTTATATTTTGAAACTCTTTCTGATCTAGCTAATGATCCAGTTTTAATTTGATTAGAATTTGTTCCTACAGCCATATCAGATATAAATGTGTCCTCACTATCACCAGATCTGTGGGATATTATAGTTTTAAAGCCAATTATTTGAGCAAATTTAATAACCTCCAAAGTTTCTGTGACGGTACCTATTTGGTTAAGTTTAATTAATATTGCATTTGATGAATTATTCAAAAATCCTTTTTTTAATCTCTCCAGATTAGTTACATATAAATCATCACCAACAATTTGAATTTTTTTTGAAACTTTATTTATTTTATTCCATGCAAACCAATCGTCCTCAGCAAAAGGATCTTCGATTGATTTAATTTTATATTTTTTAACTAGTTTTAAATAATCTTTTATTGTTTTATCTACAGAGATATATTTATTTGAGTGAATTGCATATTTTGACTTTTTGAATAACTCATTTGCCGCAACATCAAGGCAAATCGATATATGCTTACCATTAACAAAACCTGATTTATTTATAGCCTTTACTATTAATTTTAGAGCATCTTCATTTTTTGATATTTTTGGGGCAAATCCCCCTTCGTCACCAACTGATATTGACATACCCATATTATGAATAATTTTTTTTAAATTTTGAATTACCAAAAAACACATCCTCATACCTTCTGAAAATTTTTTAGCACCATCAGGCCTAATCATAAATTCTTGAATGCGTAATCCATTATTTGCGTGAGCACCGCCATTAATTACATTCATCATGGGATAAGGGAGTTTAAAATTTTTTTTGATGATAAAAGATTTATATAATGGTTTTTTTTTAATTTTTGATGATAATTTTTTAACAGCCATTGATACAGCTAAAATAGAATTAGCACCTAATTTTGATTTTTGTTTTGTACCATCAAGGTTTATAAGTGTGCTATCGATTCTTTCTTGGTTGTGAACATTAATATTTTTTAATTTTTTTGAAATATAGTTATTAACTAAGTTTACAGATTTAAAAACACTTTTACCTAAATACTTTTTATTTTTAATATCTCTCTTCTCAAATGCCTCGTGTGTTCCTGTGGAAGCACCCGACGGACAAATTGCTGTTGCTGATATATTTTGACAAAAAACTTCCGCTTCAATGGTTGGGTTGCCACGACTATCAAATACTTGACGAGCTATTACTTTTGTAATTTTACTCATTTATTTTTAATTATATTATCTATCTCCAAAAGTTGTTTTAATAAATTCTCAAGTTTATTCAGTGGGACCATATTTGGACCGTCAGACGGAGCGTTATCAGGATCTTGATGAGTTTCAATGAAAACCCCTGCAACACCAACGGCAACAGCAGCTCTCGCTAAATATTCTACGAATTCTCTTTGACCACCACTTTTTTCACCCATCCCTCCTGGTTGTTGAACAGAATGTGTTGCATCAAAAATAACTGGATATCCATTTTTTGCCATTATGGGTATTGATCTCATGTCTGAAACTAAAGTATTGTATCCAAAACTTGCTCCACGCTCAGTTACTAAAATATTATTGTTTCCTGAATCTGATATCTTTTTGGTTACATTAACCATATCCCAAGGAGCCAAAAATTGTCCCTTTTTGACATTAATAATTTTTTTAGTTTTAGCTGCAGCAATTAATAAATCTGTTTGTCTGCACAAAAAAGCTGGTATTTGCAAGATATCTACATGTTCTGAAATTATAGAACACTGTTCCTCATTATGTACATCTGTTAAAATTGGAACATTAAAATTTTTTTTGATTTTATCGAATATTGGCAGAGATTTTTCTAAACCAGCACCTCTTTTTCCCTTTAAACTTGTCCTATTTGCTTTATCAAATGATGTTTTGTAAATAAAACCAATTCCTAATTTATTAGAGATATCATTTATTTTTCCTGTCATATCAATTGCGTGCTGCTCACTTTCCAATTGACATGGTCCAGCGATTAAACATAGTTTGTTTGAATTAGAAATATCGATGTTATTACATTTTATTTTAATATTTTTCATTTCTGATTTTTGCAGCTTTGATAAATGACGAGAATAATGGATGTGGGTTCAAAGGTCTAGATTTAAATTCTGGGTGAAATTGTACTCCTATAAACCATGGATGATTTTTTAATTCAACGATTTCTGGTAATTTATTATCTGGTGAAATACCTGAAAATATCATCCCTTTTTTCTCAAAATTGGTTATAAAATTAACATTAACCTCATATCTATGTCTATGTCTTTCCTTGATTGAGTTTGAATTATAAATCTTTTGAATTAAAGAATTCTTTTTTAGTTTTGCTTCATATAAACCTAAACGCATAGTTCCACCAAGCTCCTTAGTGGTTCCTCTGAAAATTTTTCCATCTTTATCCCATTCATTTATTAGTCCAATAATATTAACACCTGAGCTATTGAATTCACTTGAAGTTGCTTTTTTAATTTTTAAAACATTTCTAGCAAATTCAATTACTGCCATCTGCATTCCAAAGCATATTCCCAAAAAAGGTATTTTATTATTTCTTGCATATGAAATAGCTGCTATTTTACCTTCAGTACCTCTTTTACCAAAACCTCCTGGTATTAAAATTCCTGATATGTTTTTTAATTTATTTTTTATTTGATTTGGCTTTAGATTATCAGACTCAATCCTAACCAAATTAACTTTAATATTGTTGTCAATACCACCATGAACTAATGCTTCATCTAAAGATTTATACGCATCTTTTAAATTTACATACTTTCCAATAATACCTATGTTGACTGTTTTTTTTGTTTTTAAAACTATATTGGTAATTTTTTTCCATGGATTTAAATTAGTTTTCCTTTTTGGCTTTAATTTAAAAAAATCTAAAGTAATTTTGTCAAGTTTCTCTTTGTTAAAACTTATAGGTGCTTCATAAATAGTTTTGACATCAACTGTTTGAATAACATTTTCAAATGGAACATTACAAAATAATGATATTTTTTTTCGTTGTTCATATGGTAAAGGTTGTTCAGATCTACAGATTATAATATCTGGTTGTATACCTATACTTCTCAATTCTTTAACAGAATGTTGAGTGGGTTTAGTTTTTATTTCATCAGAAGCTTTCATGTATGGTACTAATGTTAAATGAATAAATAAGGATTTATTTTTTCCAAAATCATTTGAAAATTGCCTAATAGCCTCTAAAAATGGTAAACTCTCGATATCTCCAACAGTTCCTCCAATCTCACAAATTACGAAATCCTCATTTTCAATATCTTTTTTAATAAATTCTTTTATACGATCAGTAACATGAGGAATAACTTGTACAGTTTTACCCAAATATTTTCCCTGTCTTTCTTTTTTTAAAATTTCACTATAAATCCTTCCGGTAGTAATGTTGTCTGATTGTCTTGCTGAAATTCCTGTGAATCTTTCATAATGACCTAAATCTAAATCGGTTTCTGCACCATCGTCTGTTACATAGACTTCTCCGTGCTGAAATGGGCTCATCGTGCCAGGATCGACATTAAGGTATGGATCTAATTTTCTAATCCTTACTTTATAACCTCTTGATTGTAATAAATATGCCAGAGATGCTGATGATAATCCTTTACCTAAAGATGAAACCACGCCGCCAGTGACAAATATATATCGCGCCATGGAATTACCTTATAGCGATTTATTATAAGAATGAAAAGGATTAATTATTATTCTCTGGTATATCTGGTGCTTCATCAGAATTTTCCTCTATTTTGTCTATTACAGAGGTTTCTGGAGCTAGTTCACTTCTGGAAATTATAGTTAAACTTAAACTACATATTATGAATAATGTTGCAACTATAGCTGTAGCTTTGGTAAAAAAGTCCCCAGCGGTTCTTGAAAACATGAAACTTTCCTGAGATACACCTATTCCTAATGCGCCACCCTCGGACTTTTGTAATAATATTAAAATTACTAAAATTATTGCTAAGATTATATTAATAGCTAATAAAATATTTTCCATGAGAACTAAATAAACGATTTTTTTACTATATCAATAAATTTTTTTGAATTTTGAGAGGCTCCACCAACTAAATATCCATCAATTGAATTTATCAAGTTTAAATTCATTACATTATTTGGATTTACTGATCCACCATAAATTATTTTTATTCTGGGAGCTTTAAGGTTTTTTTTAAGAATATGTTTGATAAAATTTATATTTTTTATTAATTCAAGGTTTGTTGGAACTATACCTGTCCCAATAGACCATACTGGCTCATAAGCAATAATTATTTTATTAAAGTACTTAACACCACTAAGACCTTTAATTATTTGTGATTTAATTACTCTAAATGTGTGTTTTTTTTTCTTTTCAACAATAGTTTCACCGATACAAAATATAACATTTAATTTATTTTTAATTGCTGATTTAATTTTTTTATTTATCAATAAATTACTTTCACCATAACTCCTATTTTCAGAATGACCAACAATAACATAATTTGCCCCAATTTTTTTAATCATCTTAGCATTTATATATCCCGTGTAAGGACCATAATCATTTTCAGAATGGCAATTTTGTGCACCAAGTCCAATATTAGTATTTTTAATTTTTTTTGAAAAAGAGTATAAAAGAGTATAAGGAGGACAGTAAATAAGCTTAAATTTTTTTTTTTTATTTAATCTTGTGAATTTAATAACCTTATCAATTGAGTTTAAAGACATAATATCTCCATACATTTTCCAATTTGCGATAAAATATCTTAATTTATTTGTCATAATGCTACTTATAATCTATAGGTTTGTGTTTTGTAGATCAATAAATTAAAATAATATATGCTTGATAAAATTAGAAATTTTTCAAAAACTATTTTTGCTAAAATTCTATTAGTTATTGTAGTCATACCTTTTGTGTTTTGGGGGATGGGTGGAGTATTTAACAGTGGAAACAAAAATTCTATAGCAAAAGTAAATAACAAAAATATATCTACTCAAGAATTTATAGAGTTTTTAAATAATTCCAAAATAGATCAAAATGTAATTGCTGCAAATTTGGAAAATAATATTTTAGAAGAATTATTGAGGCAATTTATTTCGATAAAAATATTAGAATTAGAGATTAGTGACTTTAATATTAAAGTTTCCGATAAGGATTTAGCAAATAAAATTAAACTTAATGAAGATTTTTTAGATGATAATAATATTTTTTCAAGAGTAAATTATGAAAAATTTTTATTGTCGAACAATTTGACAGCCTCAACTTATGAAAAAGGTCTTAAAGATAGAATGCTTCAACAAAAGCTTTTTGCTTATATAGGTGCTGGCGCAAAATCTCCAAAATTTCTCACAAAAAATAAATATATTCTAGATACAAAAGAAATAAATATTGAGCTAATTGATTTAAAAAAATTGTATAAAACAAAAAATGATTTTACAGAAACTGAAATAAAAGAATATATAGATCAAAATATTGATGAACTTGAAAAAGATTATATTAGTTTTTCGTACAGTGTAATATCTCCAAAAGATCTTATTGGAATTGACGAATTTAATAATGATTTTTTTGATTTAATAGATGAAATTGAAAATAAAATATCAAATAATTTGAGCTTTAAAGAAATTGCGAACACATATGAGCTTAAAATAAACAAAAAAAAAGACTTTTTACCTAACATAACAAGCGAAGAGATTGAAAAGAAAATATATAATCTGCGGACAAAAGCTGGTCCATCGATTACTGATGAGAGTCAATTTTTTTTATTTTTTGAGATTGATCTTATTGAAAAAAAATTACCAAATTTATCAAATTCTAATTTTAAAGATGAAATTCGTCAGAAGTTATTTCAAGAAAATAAATATAAATTTAATAAGAATCTTATAACTGAAATAAATAATAATTCTTTTAATTATACAAAGTTTAAAAATTTAGTTAATAATAATGAAAATAGTATAGAAAAAATTACCTTAACATCTATTAACGATGTTAAAAAGTTCGATGAAGATTCATTAAATATAATTTATTCAATGCCTATAAATTCTTTTGTATTGGTATCTGATGAAAATAATAATGTTTATATAGTAAAAATAGTAAGCGAAAATATATCTAATATTTCTGAAAATAGTGAATCATTAAGTATTTATAATGAAAAATCTGCTAGCGATATTAAAAAAGATATTTTAAGTACTTATGATCAATTTTTAAATACTAAGTATGAAATTAAAATTAATGAAAAAACCCTAGATAGAGTTAAAAATTATTTTTAGTAATGATAAATAGAAACTTAAAAGATTTCGAGTTTCAGCACAAAAAAAAAATTAATCAAGTGATTTATGCTGAAAAAAAAGTAAATAATAATAATGAGGTATTAAATCTTATTAATAATTTTTTAAAAGAAAAAAATAGTTTCATTTTTGAGTCGGTTGAAAAAGGAATTATCAAAGGCAGGTACACTATATTTGGAAAAAATCCCGACAAAATATGGGAATTTAATAATAAATCTTCTTATTTATTAAATGATAAGAATAAGAAACAAAAAATTACTGGCGAACCTAATGAAATAATTGAAAAAATAATAGAAGATTTTAAATTTTCCACACCAAGTAATCTACCGCCAATTTGTTCATTAATTTCTGGTTTTTTTTCTTACGACTCAATAAGGTATATGGAAAATATCCCTAACAATTGTAAAGACGATTTAAAATTACCAGATGTTCGACTATTAAGACCCAAGGTATTAATTATACATGATAATTTAAAAAAAAAGATTTTTTATATTGTTAATGTATTTAAAGATGAAAAAATTAATAATTATAAAAAAAAATATGCTGAAATTAAAAATGAATTGATGAGTATGCAAAAACAATCTCAAAGAAAATATTTTTTTAACAACAAAAAATTAAAATCAAAAATTAAAATTAAATCAAACACATCTAAGAAAAAATTTTTGCAAATGGTAAAAGAAGCAAAAAAATATATAAAAATTGGTGATATTTTTCAGGTCGTTTTAAGTCAAAGATTTGAGGCCAATTTAAATAAAGATCCTCTTGAAATATACAAAAAACTTAGAATTACAAACCCTTCTCCATTTATGTATTTTTTTAATTTTCCAGACTTTCAAATTGTAGGGGCTAGTCCAGAAATACTGGTAAGATTGAGAAATAATAAAATTACAATTCGTCCTATTGCTGGAACTAGACCTAGGAGTCATAATGTTAAGAAGGATAATTTTTATGCAAAAGACCTACTAAGGGATAAGAAGGAATTATCCGAACATCTGATGTTGTTAGATTTAGGAAGAAACGATGTCGGTAGAGTATCAAGAATAAATTCTGTTAAAGTGACAGAGAAATTTAAAATTGAAAAATATTCTCATGTTATGCACATTGTCTCCAATGTGACAGGTATTTTTAATAACAAAATGAGTAAATTTAAATCTTTGTTATCAGGTTTTCCCGCTGGAACAGTATCTGGTGCTCCAAAAATTCGTGCAATGGAGATAATCGATGAGCTTGAGACTACCAAGAGAAAGGTATACGCGGGTGGAATTGGATATTTTTCAGCAAATGGGGAGTTCGATACTTGTATTGCTTTGAGAACTGCTGTTATTAAAAATAAAAAATTTTATGTACAAGCAGGAGCTGGAATTGTCGCTGATAGTAAACCAAGCAAGGAATATGAGGAGACAGTAAATAAGGCCAAGGCTTTGCTAAGTTCTTTAGAATAATGAAAATTTTATTAATTGATAACTATGATAGTTTTACATTTAATTTATATCACTATCTTTCATCTTCAAATGTAAAAGTTGATGTGATTAGAAACAATAAAATTAATACAAAGGAAATTCTTAAAAAAAAATATACAAAGATAGTAATATCACCTGGACCAGGTAATCCCAATCAGTCAGGGAATTGTATCAATATAGTAAAAAGTCTTTATAAAAAATTACCAATTCTTGGAGTGTGCTTAGGTCATCAAATTATAGGACAGGTATTTGGATCTAAAATTGTTCAAGCAAAAAAATTAATGCATGGAAAAACAAGTAAAATTATATCAAAAAAAACTGGTATTTTAAAAAATCTTCCTAAAACATTTGAAGCAACTCGTTATCACAGCTTAATAATTGATAAAAAATCATTATCCAAAGATCTTGAAATTACCGCTGAAACTCAAGATAAG
>MDTD01112875.1_pt1 | contig 18378 bp, 20 predicted proteins | sample 811221 | NCBI WGS metagenome assembly MDTD01 (sample SAMN05326646, study PRJNA326480) | marine metagenome | isolation source: seawater | place: Pacific Ocean: South West | collected 2011 | reverse complement strand
TTTCTTTATAGAAGATCACAGACATTCTACCCAAGAAAGCTTCACCTATTTTAAATAGAAATACAAAGCCAAGAATTGCTAAAGCTATATTAAAACCATTTTTTCTGAAAAAACTTATTACTGGCCCAATAACCGTACCCGTTAACCACGCAACAGTTTTAGCGATAAAATTTGAAGAACCTAACTTATCTTCAATCATTTTATCAGTTAACCTTTGACTTTCCTTTCTATCTGTGGGCGGCGGTTCATTTATAAACATAAGCCCAATATTGCACCCAATAACAATTATACCCAAGATCAAGAAAGTAATTTGCCAATAGTTAACAAAACCAATCTGTTGAAAAAATTCTGCTGCATTAAGCGCAACAACACCACCTAGTTTATATCCTGTCCACCAGCCAACTACTGCCATAGCAGCACCTGCTTGCATTGATTGCCCCTCATGTTCGCCAATTTGTTCTATTCTTAATGCATCTACTGTAATATCTTGAGTTGCAGAAGCGATAGCAATTATAAGACCGATACTGATTACTAATGCTAAATTTGTAGTAGGATTTATTAAACTCCAGCAAACTAAACTAATTAAAATTATAGTTTGCATAGTTATGATCCAACCACGTCTATGTCCGACTTTATTTGTTAGCCAAGGAATTCTAATTCTATCAATAATAGGTGCCCATAGATAATTAAAAGCATAAACAGCAAAAATTAAACCTGCCCAACCTATAGTGCTCCTACTTAAACCGTCTTCTTTTAACCATAGGCTCAAACTACTTCCAATTATGACCCAAGGAAAACCACTTATTGCTCCAAGAAGTAATATTTTGATCATCCTTTTATCAAAATAAACTTTGAAGGTTTCAGAAATAGGCTGTTTTTTATATAACTCCATTATTTAATTTCTCCAAAATGATGGAAAGAATAAAACCAAAACCGCAAATAATTCTAATCTTCCAAGCAACATTCCAAAAGATAATATCCATTTTGATAGGTCAGGTATATCTTTATAATTACCATTTGGCCCAATCATGTCTCCAAGTCCAGGGCCAACATTTGAAATCGAGCTAGCTGCTCCAGAAATTGAGGTGATAAAATCCAAACCACTTATCGATAATAACATAGCTATAATCAAAAAAATGAACAAAAAACTAAAAATAAAAATTATTACAGAGTTGATAAAGTTATCAGAAATTTTCTGATTATTATATTTTGTAATTATAACACTATTAGGTGATACGAGTTTTTTTATTTGATTTTTTAAAAATATTAAAAGCATTTGCAATCTAAAAATCTTTATTCCACATGCTGTTGAACCCGCACAACCACCTATAAACATTAAAAGAAGAAAAAAAACTAAAGAGAATTTACCCCATAATCCAAAATCATCTGTTACGTAGCCTGTACCTGATAGAATAGATATAACATTAAATGAAGAGATCATTATTTTATCAAAAACACTACTTTCATAATTTATGAACACTAAATAAAAAAACATAACAGCTATAGAAAATATCAATAAATAAATTAAGCCTTTTATTTGTACATCTTGAAAAAAAACTTTCCTATTTCCCTGAGCAAACTTTAAATATGATATAAAAGGTATGCTGCCTAATATAATAAATATACTTGCTACAATTTCAATATTATGACTTTTGAAAAAGCCGATTGAGTCATTATGAGTTGAGAAACCCCCTGTAGCAATAGTTGTCATTGCATGACTCACACTGTCAAAAATAGACATTCCAAATATCCAATAGAAAAAACCACATAGAAAAGTTAGAATTATATAAGTAGAAATAATTATAGCTGCTACCTCAATAGTTCTTGGAAGAATTTTCTCAGTACTGTCAGGTCCTTCCATTTTAAATAATTGCATTCCACCAACTTTTAAAAGAGGTAAAATAGTTATCGCCATTACGACTATTCCTATTCCTCCTAGCCATTGCATAATAGCTCTCCACAACAAAATACTTTTTGGAGTGCTATCTAAATTAGAAATAATAGTTGCTCCAGTCGTTGTTATTCCTGACATGCTTTCAAAAAATGCCTCACTAAAACTAAATCCTTGAGCAGACAGTAAAAACGGCAAACTTCCAAATATAGCAACCATAATCCATGCTAAAGAGGAAAATAGAAAGGTTTGTCTCAAATTTAGTTTAAATTCTTTTTCAAGGTTAGCTAGAATAAAAAGTACACCAATAAAAATTGTCACAAATGATGATGAAATAAAGCTATGACTTTCCTCTTCAAAGATTATTTGCAAAGAATATGGTGCTAGCATAGACGTGCCCAGAACGATTAATAATATACCAATTAAAAAAAAAACGGTTTTGTTTGTAGCCATAAAAATTGAGATTATTTAAATAGTTTAAAAATTCAACTTAATATCATGTAATTATATCTGTATTTTGCGTATAAAATTTAATAAACCTTAGATATGCTTGATAACAACTTAATTCAATCTACTTCTTCTTGGCCATTTGTTGAAGTAAGGAAATTACTTAAAGAGAGAAAAGAATTAATTAAAAAAAAGAAAAAAATAACTTTTCAGACAGGTTATGGACCAAGTGGATTGCCTCACATAGGTACGTTCGGAGAGGTTGCACGAACTACAATGATGATTAATGCCCTTAATCATATTCAAAAAATTGATCATGAATTAATAACCTTTTCTGACGATATGGACGGTCTAAGAAAAGTTCCCGAAAATATTCCTAATGATGAAATCTTAAAAAAAAATTTAGGTAAACCTCTTACCTCTATACCTGACCCTTTTAAAAAATTTGATAGTTTTGGTGAACACAATAATGAAAAGCTAAAGGAGTTCTTAAACAGATTTAAATTTAAATTTACTTTTAAAAGTTCTACCGAAAATTATAAAAAAGGTATTTTCAATAATTCACTTATGCGTGTACTAGAAAAATATGATGAAATAATGAATATAATATTACCTACACTTAGAGAGGAGAGAAGAAAAACTTACTGTCCATTTTTACCTTTATGTCTAAAGACAGGCAAAGTTCTTGAGATCCCAATGTTAAGTATTGATAGAAAAACTGGAAATATTATCTTTGATAATAATGGAGAAAAATTTGAAACAAATGTTTTAGACGGAAAATGTAAATTACAATGGAAAGTTGATTGGGCAATGCGATGGTTTACTTATGATGTTGATTTTGAAATGTATGGCAAAGATTTAACAGAGAGTGCAATATTATCTAATAAGATTTGCAGAATACTTGGAAAAATACCTCCTAATGGATTTGCATACGAATTGTTTTTAGATGAAAAAGGAGAAAAAATATCAAAGTCGAAAGGTAATGGAATCTCAATAGAGCAATGGCTTAGATATGCTTCACCAGAAAGTTTAGCTCTGTATATGTACCCTAATCCAAAAAGAGCAAAAAAACTTTATTCAGAAGTTGTTCCAAAAACAGTTGATGAATATCTTTCTTTTATTGAAAAATACCCAACACAAGAAATTAAAGAGCAAATACAAAATCCTGTGTGGCATGTTCATAATGGAAAACCACCAAAGGAGAAAATTGTTATGCCTTTTTCAATGTTACTAAATTTAGTAGGTTCAAGTAATGCAGATAATAAGGAAATTCTTTGGAAATTTATCAATAGATTCCATAAAGAAATTAAACCTAACGATCACAAAATATTTGATAGTTTGACACAATATGCAATTAATTATTTTAAAGATAAGGTAGAGCCAAATAAAAAATTTAAAAAACCCAATGATAACGAAAAAAAAGCTTTAAAAAATTTAATTTTGAAATTAGAAAAACTAGATCAATCATTAAAACCTGAGGAAATTCAAACAAATGTTTATACTGTTGGAAAAGAAAATGGGTATGAAAAAAATTTAAGAGATTGGTTTAAGCTAATTTATGAAGTTGTTTTTGGAGAAGAGAATGGTCCAAGATTGGGATTCTTTATTAGCTTTTTTGGATTAAAAGAAACAATAAAATTAATAAATGATAAAATAAAATAATGTTTTCAATTTTTAAACCTTTAATTTTTTCTTTAGATCCTGAGGTGGCTCACGATCTAGCAATAAATTCTTTGAAGATTAATGTTTTACCAAAAAACATTTTTAGAGTTGATGAGGAAGAACTACTTGAAACTAATTTACTTAATGCGCGTTTACCAAATCCAATTGGTCTAGCGGCTGGTTTCGACAAAAGTGCCGAGGTCTATAATTCATTGTTTAGACTTGGTTATGGTTTTGTGGAAGTTGGAACTGTCACACCTAGAAGACAACTTGGAAACCCAAAACCAAGAATATTTAGATTAGAAAAGGACCAAGCTCTCATCAATAGGCTTGGTTTTAATAACCACGGCTCTGAAATTATTTCTAAAAGAATATCAGACAATTTACCAACTGGTTTTCTTGGTATAAATATTGGCCCCAATAAGGATACGAAAAATAAAGAGGAGGATTATTATCAATGTTTGTCTAAACTTTCCTCAAATGCTGGTTATTTGACGATAAATATTTCTTCTCCGAATACTGATGGTTTGAGAGACTTTCATAATCAAGAAGAACTTGAAAAACTTCTTACTGGAATTAATAAAATTAAAATAGAAAACAATATTTTAAAACCATTAGTAATTAAGCTCTCTCCAGATATTAATCATAATGAAATAAGTAAAATTATAGAATTAATTTTAAAATATAAAATAGACGGAATAATATTATCTAATACTACAGACAGTAACAGGGAAAACTTATCTGATATAAGTAAAAACGAAAAAGGCGGATTGTCAGGAAAACCATTGAAAGATCTTTCTACTAGTCTAGTAAAAAAATTTTATAAAGAAACTAAAGGAAAGATACAAATTATTGGTGTTGGAGGCGTAGATTCAGGTCAAGCAGCTTTTGAAAAAATTAGTTCAGGAGCTAATGCAATTCAATTATACACTGGAATGGTCTATAATGGACCAGGAGTAGTTAAAAAGATAAAAAAAGAGTTAATTTCAATTTTAAAAAAAGAGAATCTTAAAAATATAAGCCAAGCTATTGGAATTAATGCTTGACCCCAATTAACACTACAATTATATAGCTTTAGGAAAATTTTATGTCTAAAAGATGCGAATTAACAGGAATATCACCTCTTAAAGGTCACAACGTAAGTCACGCAAAAAACAAAACTAAGAGAAGGTTTTTGCCGAACTTAAAGAAAGTAACTTTTAGAAGTGATATTTTAAAGAAGGATATCAAATTAAATGTAGCAAACGCTGCGTTAAGAACTGTAGATTTTAAAGGTGGTCTTGATAAATTTTTAATTTCTGCAAAAAAATCAAAGTTATCAAAAAAAGTAAAAAAAATTAAAGCCTCTATTTCAGCCAAATCATAAATGAATTTATATTACAAACTGTCAATTTTGATGGGAATAGTAGTGGTAGTTTCTAATTATCTTGTTCAATTTCCCATTCAACAATTTGGCTTAAGTGAAATATTAACTTATGGAGCCTTTAGTTATCCTGCCACATTTTTAATCACTGATTTAGCAAACCGTGCTTATGGAAAAATTATAGCAAGGAAGGTAGTTTATATTGGTTTCGTAATAGGAATATTGTTAACATTATTTGTTTCAACTAATTTTGATGACACAATCTCGATTAGAATTGCAATTGGCTCAGGTATGGCATTCTTTATAGCACAAAATTTAGACGTTCAAGTATTTGATCATTTAAGAAAAAAAAGTTGGTTCATAGCACCGTTGACTTCTTCTATAATTGGATCGTTTACGGATACTTTTTTATTTTTTACAATTGCTTTTTATGGGACAGGAATTCCTTGGCCAACATTAGCTTTAGGTGATTTGGCGGTAAAATTATTCATTGCCTTGTTAATGCTGATACCTTTTAGAATACTATTAAATAGAATTAGAGACTACACGGATAATTCAGCATCTAAAGCAAATCTTTAATGTAAAGTTTTTTTATTTTTTTCCACAAATAAATCGGTCAATTGATTTATCATAACATCGCCTAAATCTTGAACATCAGTAATTTTAACTGCTCTGTTATAGTATCTAGTAACATCATGACCAATTCCTATAGCTAATAATTCTATATTGGACTTACTTTCAATCCATTTAACAGTTTTTTTTAAGTTAGACTCTAAATAATCACTAGTGTTTGTTGAGAGAGTCGAGTCATCCACGGGAGCGCCATCTGATATTACCATCAAAATTTTCCTTTCTTCTTTTCTCTTATTCATTTTATTAAAGGCCCACTTCAAAGCTTCACCATCAATATTTTCTTTTAACAATCCCTCTTTGAGCATTAAACCCATATTATTTTTAGCTTGTCTCCAATGAGTATCTGCAGATTTATAAATAATGTGTCTTAAATCATTGAGTCGACCCGGCAAACTGGGCTTACCGTTTTTCATCCACTTTTCTCTTGAAGAACCACCTTTCCAATGTTTTGTTGTGAATCCTAAAATCTCAACCTTCACAGTACATCTCTCTAATGTTCTTGAGAGTATATCCGCACAAATTGCTGCAACTGAAATTGGTTTTCCTCTCATTGAACCAGAATTATCAATTAATATTGTTACTAAAGTATCCTTAAATTCAATGTCCTTTTCTTTTTTAAATGATAAAGAATTGAAAGGATCCATGATAATTCTAGGAAGTTTAGAGGTATCTAATAACCCCTCCTCCAAATCAAAATTCCAAGATCTATTTTGTTTTGCTAGTAACTTTCTTTGTAACTTATTAGCTAATTTTGATATAAAGTTTTTTAGCTGTAGCAATTGTTGATCTAAATTTTTTCTAAGTCTAACCAACTCTTCTAAACTTTCAAGTTCCTCAGCTTTAATTATTTCGTCGAATTCTTCTGTATAAGTTTTGTAATTTAAATCACTAATATTTGTATTGCCTCTTTTTGAGAGATCTGGCCTTGAACTATCTTCTATTTCAAGATCTTCCTCAGCTTGATCTGATTCTTTAGCTTCATTTTCTAAATCAGGAGTACCGCTATCTATCGACATTTCTTCATGTCTCTCCTCTTTTTCTTTTGCTTTTTGCTCCTGATTTTGAGGCTTAGATTGTTTATCTTCATCATTTCTATCTTCATCCTTTTGTTTTTCTTCATCAATATTCTCATCTAAACTCATATTTGAAATAATTTGAGAAATTAAAGAATTAAATTTTTCTTGGTCAAAGGTTAAGTCTTTTAGCTCAGAAATTTTATTTTTAAATTGGTCATTTAGATCTTTTTTATATGACTTTAATTTCTTATCTATTTGACCCTCATTTTTAAAGTTTAAAAACTTAACTCTTAAGTAATTTTCAAATGACTCAATTATTTTGTCTTCACTACTTTTAAGGTCTAAACCAGAAACTCTTTTATGATAAAAGTTTTCAATATTGTCCTTCACACCTTTAAAATAACTCGTTCCAATTTTTTCACATCTGATCTTTTCTGAAATTTTATATAGTTTTTTTGATATATTCCCTATTGGTTCGTACTTTTTCAATGTTTGATTATTAGAGAATCTGTATCTCAAAGATTTTGAGTCTGCGATTGCCCTTATTTCTTCATAATTCAATCCGTTACTTACATGATCAGGCTCAGGCAAATTAATCGAATTTTTAGAGGATTTGGATATTTGATTTCCAAAAGAAACATCTATCTTTTTAGAGTTAGACAGAGATCTTACAGTTGAGCTTATAGCAGCTTTAAAATTTTCCAACTTTTCTTTTTTGATATCCACTTTATAAAGATACGTTAATTGAAGACTCTGGCAAATCTTCTCCAAAACATCTTTGGTAATATTCTGATATTATTTTTTTTTCTAAGTCATCACATTTATTTAAAAATGTAATTCTAAAAGCATAACCTTTGTCTTTAAAAATGTTTGTATTCTCTGCCCAATGTAAAACAGTTCTAGGACTCATGACCGTAGATATGTCGCCATTTATAAATCCTTTTCTAGTGAGATCTGCGACCTTAATCATGTTCGATAATAATTCTTTTCCCTCTTTATTATTAAAACTTTTATTTTTTGCCAGAACAATTTCTAATTCTTTTTCAAAAGGTAAATAGTTTAAAGTTGACACAATATTCCATCTATCCATCTGTCCTTGGTTTATTTGCTGAGTTCCATGGTACAAACCTGTTGTATCGCCTAAGCCAACAGTATTTGTTGTTGCAAATATTCTAAAAAAATCATGTTGTTCTAAAACTTTATTTTTATCTAACAAAGTAAAATTACCTTCGCTTTCTAATATTCTCTGAATTACAAACATAACATCTGGTCTGCCTGCGTCGTACTCATCAAAAACTAAAGCGACAGGATTTTGAATAGACCAAGGTAAAATCCCTTCTTTAAATTCTGTAATCTGCTTTCCCTCTTTCAGCACAATAGAATCCTTTCCTATTAAGTCGATTCTACTTATATGACTATCTAGATTTACTCTAATGCACGGCCAATTAAGTCTAGCAGCAACCTGCTCTATGTGTGTTGACTTTCCGGTACCGTGGTAACCTTGTATTAAAACACGTTTGTTAAATGAAAATCCCGCCAATATGGCTAAGGTTGTATCTTTATCAAATTTATAATCCGGGTCTATTTTAGGAACGTATTCATTTCTTTTTGAAAAAGCCCCAACTTTCATTTCACTATCAAAACCAAAAGTTTGTTTCACTGAAAGCTGTATATCTGTTTTTTGTAAAAGTTGTTCAGCGCTCATTTTTTCCCCAATGTCTTTTTCAATTGACTGTATGCCAATGTAATTTTTTTAAGTTTTTCTTCACATTTTTTGTCACCTTGATTTTTATCAGGATGATATTTTTTTACAAGCTCTTTAAATTTCAAGTGTATTTGTTCCCATTTTACATCGTCATTTAAATCCATTACTTGAAGTGCGTCTCTATCAGTTTGTGAAATTTTTGTTTTTTTAAAATCTTTAAAATTCGTGGTATTAAAAATATTTAGTTTATCATCTAGAGCATTATTCCAAAGAACATTGAAAAAATTGTCAGAAGAACCAAACTTTTTAGTTGATTTATGCCAAGTCAAATCCGATTTAATAAAAAATTCTATTTCTTGATTGTTCATATTTTCAAAATAATTCCAATTTTTATTAAAAATTTTTATATGTTCTAGACATAAAAGTCTGTATTTTTTACTATTATCCTTTTCTAAAGGCGCTTTATAAGACCCTATATTTTTACAGTTTTCCCAATCACATATAATTTTCATTATTCAATTCTATATAGTAAAATTTTATTAATGAAAAATTATTTTAATGAAATTGAAAAAAAACTAAGAGATCAAATAGCACTCGAAGAATTAATAATTGTTGATAATTCACACAAGCATGTTGGCCACAAATTTTTTTCTCCTGATAAATTACATCTAAAGCTAAAAATAAAATCTTCTTATCTAAATTCAAAGTCAAGAATTGAGGCTCAAAAATTAGTTATGAAAATATTAAAGGATGATCTTAAAACTAAAATTCATGCTTTAGAAATTAATATTGAGCAATAATTTTACTGTACATTTTTAATTTATTAGTTGAAATTTTATTTTTATTAGGCATGGTAGTTTGACCAATTTTTTTCAAAAAAATAAAATTTATTTTGTCATCATCGTTTTTTTTATCATTTTTAAGAAACTTAATTAAATCAATTATATTCTTAGCTTTAGAATACTTCTTAAATGTGTATGCAAGATTATTTTCTTCATAAATTCTTTTAATCTCATTCATTGTCTTTAATTTCAAAATATTTCTCGCTACAGACAATCTCATTGCTAATATCATTCCAGAAAGAACAGCCTCGCCATGTGAAATTTTACTTGAAAAATTATTTTTTACTTCAATTGCGTGAGCAAACGAATGACCAAAATTTAATATCATTCTTAGATTTTTTTCAGATACATCCTTTTCTACAAAATACATCTTAATTTGGCAGCTTTTTCTAACCGCATAGCTAAGTTTTGTTTTATTTCTCAAAAATATATATTTTGTATTTTTAACTAACCAATTGAAAAAATTTACGTCTTTTATTAATGCATGTTTTAAAATTTCTGCGTATCCACATATAATTTCTTTTTTAGGTAAAGATTCTAAAAATAATGTATCGGTAAAAACTAATTTTGGTTGGTAAAATGATCCAATTAAATTTTTACCAAATTTAGAGTTTACCCCTGTTTTTCCACCAACCGAAGCATCAACTTGAGAAAGAAGAGTAGTCGGAATATTTATAAAATTTATTCCCCTTTTAAAAATACTCGCAATAAAACCTGTGATATCTCCAGTTACGCCACCCCCCATTCCAATAATCAAATCACTCCTATTTAAATTTAAAGATAACAATTTCTCTAAGTATAAATTAACAGTTTTAAAAGATTTTTTAGATTCATTCGAAGAAAAACTTAGAATAGTTAATTCATATTTTTTTAAAATCTTTTTTAACTTAATAGGAAATTTTTTAGGAATTTTACTATCGACTATCAAAACAATTTTTTTTGTTTTTGGACAAGCAGATTTGATTTTGCTTGGTAAAGATTTAAGAATATTATTACCAATAAAAATTGAATAGTTGTTTTTTAAATTCTTAAATCTAATTTCTTGAACTTTCATAATACTTTAGTATTTTATCAATAATTTCATCTGGCTTTAGTAAATCGCATTTTACCCTAAAATCTGCCTTATTATAAAATTTCTTTCTCTGTGTGTAAATTTTAATTAATGCGGACTTTAAATTTTTTTTAAATAATAGTGGTCTAATTTTTGACTTTTTCAATCTTGTATTAAGAATATTTATGTCTGTATCAAGCCAAAAACTTATACATTCTTTTTTTCTAATTGCGCTTCTAATTGCGTCATTTGAAATTGCACCACCGCCAAGAGAAATAACTACTTTTTTTTTATCTAGCTCTTTTAAAGTAATTTTTGCCTCTATTTTTCTAAAATAGGACTCTCCTTTAGTATTAAACAAGTTTCTTATAGTAGTTTTTTCAACCATCTCAATAATTGTATCAACATCAGAGAATCCAAATGATAGCCTCTTGGCCAATTTTTTTCCTATAGTTGATTTACCAACACCCATCATACCAGTTAAAATAAGGTTTTTTGTCAATTTGTAATCCATTTTTGAATTTGATTTTTCATAATTATGTCTTAATTATTGAGTTTAAATTAATTCAAAAAGTATGCAACTTAAATACAATAGACAGACAAGCATAGGCGCCTCACTTTTAAAAATACTTGTAAAATTATTTTTACTTGTAATAATTTTCATTACCGGTATTTTTTTAATAGAAAAAGTAAATTTTCCAAGTCCAGAAAAAAAATACGATATAGACGTTACTAATGATATTAAAAAGCTTTAAATACTGCTTTAGCTTATTAATTATCTTTTTGATGATATCACCAATTAAAGGTGAAGATAAAATAGATATTTGGAAAGAAAAGGAAAAAGATAAAGAACTACCTCAAACTCAAGATGCAAATCAATCCTCTGATAAAAGCAAGATAGATTTAAGTAAAATAAAATTAGATAATTCCAATCAATTAATTAAAATAGAAGATGGAACTATTGACAACACCTTAGAAGCTAAAGTTTATGGTGTTTATGATCCTGCTGACTATAATTTTAATTTAAATATGTGGTCTTCTACAAAAGCTGACGATGTAAGAGCGAGCATAAAGAGGTTAAAAAAGATACAATTATCCAAAACATCGAATGAAATTTTAGAAAATATTTTACTTTCCTTTTCTTACCCGCCAGATGGGATGAAAGAAGATGAATTCGTAAAGTTAAAAATTGATTGGTTAATAAATAATAATCGCTCAGACTTGATTGAAAATTTTTTAAAACAAAATAAAGAATTTAAAGAGAAGAAAAGAGTAGTTCAATATTTAGTAGACGAAAATATTTCACAAGCAAATATCAAAAAGGGTTGTGAAAAAATAGAATTTATAGATAGCACTATAAAAGATCCTTACTTAGAAAAATTTAAAATATACTGCTTAGTATTTAATAATAAAAATTCACAAGCTCAACTTCTATTGGATCTTTTAAGAGAGCAAAAGCAATCCGATAAGTTTTTTGATGATAAAATAAATTACCTTTTAGGTATTAGTAGCGAAACGTCAAAAAAAATTAATGAAAAAAATTTGTTAAATTTTTATCTATCAAGTGTAACTATAAAAGATTTTAAATATGAACCATCAGACAAAACTAAAAAAGAAATATGGAAATATTTAAATGCAGCAAATCTTATAAAATTAGAAGATGTCAATGATAAAAAAAAAATCAAAAGTCTTGAGATAGCTGCTAACTCTGGTCAAATAGATGAGAGAATTATTTTTAATATATATCAACAAATTCCATTCAGTTTAAGTAATTTAATAAATGCAAAAAATATTTATCAAACACTTGAGGAAACAGACGCTAGATCATTAATTTATCAAAAATACCTACTTTCTGAAAATAATGAAACTAAAGTAGAATATCTCTTCTTGATGGAAGAATTATTTAAAAAAGGGAATCTTTCTAAAGTCTATTCTAAATTTATGATAGAAAACCTTAAAGAAATTGGTTTAGATAATGTGCCTGAAAGATATCAAGAAATAGCTGAAAATATTATTTTAAAAGATCAAGAGACTGAAATCGGTAAAGTGAGATATAATGACAAAATCTTACATCAATCTAAAATAATCAAATTTTATTTAGAAAATGAAGAAGAAAAAAAAATTCAAAAAGATATAGATAAAATTTTTAAAAAAATAAGTAAAAATAAGAAATACTTTTATTCAGCTAAAGATTTAGCTCTTGCAGATGCATTGAAAAAAGATGGCTTTGAATTACCTGAAAACTTTAATCAAGAAAAATTAACTTCTAAATACGAGGTCCCAAAGAATCTACAACAGCTTATTGAAAAAAAACAAAATGCATTTCTTGCTTTAAAAATTGTAGAAATTATCGGTGAAGATGAGCCATACCAACTAGATCCAGAAACAATTTATTTTATAACTAATCTTCTTAATCAATTAGATTTAATCAAAATCAGAAATAAAGTTCTAATTTCAGCCCTACCACTGAGAGTATAACTAGAATATAATAAAAAATTAATGTCAAAACTAAAAATCATAACAGAGCCTGATCCAATTTTAAGAACAAAAAGCTCTTCTTTAGAAAAAGTTGATAGCGAAACTAGATCCTTATTAGATAACATGTTAGAAACAATGTATGATGCTCCAGGTATAGGATTAGCCGCAGTGCAAGTTGGAATTCTTAAAAGAGCAATTGTTATTGATGTAACAAAAGAAAAAGAAGAAAAAAATCCTTTATTTTTAGTGAATCCTGAGATTACTTATAAATCAAATATCTATTCAACGTACGAAGAAGGATGTTTGTCACTGCCAGGTCATTTCGCAGAGATAGAAAGACCCTCTGAATGTCAAATTGAGTATATTGATTATGACGGAAAAAAAAGAAATTTAAAAGCAGAAGGAATTTTATCTACGTGTATTCAACATGAAATAGATCATTTAAATGGTATCCTTTTTATCGACTATTTATCAAAACTGAAAAAAGATATGATAATAAAGAAATTAGTAAAACAAAAAAAAGAAATAAACAAAATTGTACTTTAAAATTAATGGCTTTAAAAATTATCTTTATGGGAACACCAGAATTTGCTGTCCCGGTTTTAAAATCAATAAACGAGTCTAATCATAATATTTTAGAAGTATACACTCAACCACCAAAAAAAAAGAATCGTGGTCAAAGAGAAAGTTTTACTCCAGTTCATGATTTTTCTGTTAAAAATAAAATTAAGGTAAGACATCCAGAAAAATTAGACACTAACGAAGAAATTAATTTCATAAAAAAAACTAAGCCTGATGTAGTGGTTGTAGTGGCTTATGGGAAAATTATACCAAAAAAAATTTTAGAAATAGAAAATATTAATTTTATCAATATTCATGCATCATTATTGCCTAAGTTGAGAGGAGCAGCACCAATTCAACGATCAATTATGAATTTAGATAATGAGACGGGCATTTCAATTATGAAGATAATCCCAAAGTTAGATGCAGGTCCAGTTATGATGAAATCAAAAGTAAAAATTACAAAAGACACAAATTACAGCAGTCTTAGCAACCAACTATCTCTTCTCGGTGCAAAAATGATAATTGAGTCACTAGATTTAATTGAAGAAAATAAAGCTGTTTTCAAAGAACAAAATGAAAATGATGCATCATATGCCCAAAAAATCGACAAAAATGAAACGAAAATTAATTGGAACAAAAAGGCAAAAGAAATTATTGCACAAATAAATGGATTATATCCTCAACCGGGAAGTTGGTTTTTATATAAAGGTATAAGATTAAAGATCAACAAAGCAAAAGAAGTTTTATTAAAAGGTCACCCAGGGGAAATTTTAAATGAAGAATTTGTTATTGCTTGTTCAGAAAATGCTATCCAAATTTTAGAAATTCAAAAGGAAGGAAAAAAAAATATAAGTATCTTAGAGTATTTAAAAGGAAACAATATAGAAATAGGGCTGAATGTTTCATAAGGAGTACAATTATTTGATAAAAATTGAGTACGACGGATCAAGTTATGTAGGATGGCAATATCAAAAAAATGGACGATCTATCCAAGGTAAAATTGAAAATGCTTTGGGTAAAATTTTGAAAATGCAAACAAGACTAATTGGAGCAGGAAGAACAGACAAAGGAGTCCATGCTTTCGGGCAGTATGCAAATTTTAAAACATATGAAAAAATAATAGATATTAAAAAATTTTTAAATTCAATTAATTTTTTTCTAGGTAAAAGTTTGATTTCTATAATTTCTATAAAAAAAAAAGATAATTCATTTAATGCAAGACATAATGCTAAAGAAAGGATTTATGAGTATAAAATTATAAATCGAGAAGGGGCCTTATCGCTTTATAAAAATAAAGCTTGGCATATAAAAAAGAAATTAAATATTCAAGACTTGAAAAATGGAGCTAAAATTTTAGAGGGTACTCATGACTTTTCTACATTTAGATCAGCATCTTGCTCAGCTAAATCTCCTGTAAAGAAAATGAACTCTGTATCAATAAAAAAAAAAGACGATGAAGTAATTATAACTTTTAAATCTAAATCTTTTTTACAAAATCAAGTAAGATCTATGGTGGGTTCATTAAAATACCTCTCCTGTGGTAATTGGTCTTTAGATAATTTTAAAAGAGTTTTAAAATCAAAAAAAAGATCTGAATGTGCCCCTCCAGCACCAGCTTGTGGATTGTATCTGAAGAATATTAAGTATTAATTTTCTATAAACTTTTTAAGCCGTATTTTTTTATAGAATTTAAAGTTATAAAAAGAAGAGAAAAAAAATTTTGAAATATATTTAATTTATTATAATCTCTATTCACATTCCAAACTGAAAGTAAGTTTAAAAACCCGCTTCTTTGAATAGAATTATCCCTTATACGATACTTAGTTAAAAAGTCATCTAAACAATAAGCGTTACAAAACTTTAGTATCTTACATTTATAATAATAATCTTCACAACTTTTTGTATTAGTAAATTCACTTTTCTTTGCTATTTCTTTTTTAAGAATCATTGTACTAGTACAGATAGATGTATTGTGAATAAATTTTTGAAAATCATATTCTTTTGGAGGTGAAATATATTTTACTTTCTTTCCAAATGTCTCATAATTTGTGTAGGTAAAAGAATAATTATTAGTTTCCATAAATCTAATTTGAGTTTCCAATTTATCATCTTTCCAAATATCATCGGAGTCAATAAATGCTATATAGGGCGATTTGGATTTTTTAATAGCAAAATTTCTACAAAAACCTGCTCCTTTATTTTTTTTTGCAAGTAAATCTTTATTTTTTTATTTCTTGAAAACTTTTTTAGTATATTAATTGTTTTTTTATTCGAACAATCGTCAACGATTATTAAATTCCAGTTTTTATAGGATTGTTTAATAACGCTATTTATAGTCTCTTTGATAAAATCAGAGCTATTATAATTAGGAAGAATTATATCTACCTTTATCTCTTTTTTGTTTTTATTCGCCATCTAGAACCCTCTCGTATAATATAACCTGCACATTTCGTCGCTCCACATTTACATGGATAGTTTTTATAATTCGCGTCATATCCAAACCCGTAATCATATGAAAGTTCCTCGCCTTTTTTTATATTTTTCATCGCATAAACCCAAACTTTTAACCCAGTTCCAAAAACTTCACAATTTGGATCACATGAATGATTTATCAGCCTAGCGGTATTAAATTTAAAATCTCCATCAAGATCAAATCTCTTATTAATATTAAAAAGATAAATTGCTTTACCGTTGTCGAACTTAGGATCAATCTCACTTTGTTTAGATGAGATAATTTTTCCTTTGTACTCTATGATTCTTGTACCTTTTTTAATATCTCGGTTTGCGTACAAACCGTTCTTATCTATTTTTGACTTTTTTATTTTATATAAACTCACTTAAAATACTCGACTAAAATATTGTTATATATTTTTGTAAGTTTTTTTAAGTCTGATAAAGCAACACATTCATCAACTCTATGCATAGTCTTGTTAACTAAACCAAACTCAAGACAAGGAGCAATTCTTCTTATAAATCTTGCGTCAGAGGTCCCACCAGTTGTAGACAATTTTGGACTTATCTTTGTAATTTTTTTAATAATTTTTCTTACCATATAAATAGTCTTTTCTGGTCTTGTCAAAAAAGAGTCTCCATTGGCCATATAATCAATTTTAAAATTACATTTATTTTTTTTACTTAAATTTCTGACTAAAAGAGTAATTTTTCTCTGTAAAGATTTTGAAGTGTGGGAATTATTATATCTTATATTAAATCTAGCTCTTGCTCTTGCAGGAATGACGTTGTGCGCCTTATTATTCACATTAATCGACGTGAATTCCAAATTTGAAGGCTGAAAGTTTTTATTTCCTTTATCCAGCTTTTTTTCTTTAAGCTTTTGACAAATTTTTACCAATGTATTTATTGGATTTTTAGATAGATGTGGATACGCTATATGCCCTTGAGTCCCAGTAATTTCAATCTCACCAGATAAACTTCCTCTTCTTCCAATTTTTATCATTTCACCAAGTTTATTAGGATTAGTTGGCTCTCCAACAATACAAAAATCAATTTTTTCTTTTTTCTTCTTTAAATAATCTACAACTTTTTTAGTTCCATTAATTGCATAACCTTCCTCGTCTCCCGTTATTAGAAAACTAATTGAACCATCAAATTTAGAATTTTTTTGCAAAAACTTACTAACTGCTGAAATGAAGCATGCGATTGAACTTTTCATATCATTGGCTCCTCTACCAATTAAATAATTCTTTTTTATTGATGGCTTGAAAGGATTAACAGTCCAATCTTTTATATTTCCAGGTGGTACCACGTCAGTATGGCCCGCATAACAAAGATTTGGTCTTTTTTTGCCAATTCTTGCATAAAGATTTTTTATCGGCTTACTTTTTTTATCTTTAAATTCAAGAATTTTACAATTGAAACCAAGTTTTTTCAATTTTTTACTTAAAAATTTAATTGCACCTGCATCTACTGGAGTAATACTAGGAAATTTAATTAATTCTTTAGACAGTTGTAGTTCGTTAATTAAAGTCATTAGTCTCTTAATAAATCATTAATTGAAGTTTTGCTTCTAGTTTTTTCATCAACTTTTTTTACTATAACTGCACAATATAAAGAAGGAAGATTAGGATTAGATTTGTTAGGCAAACTTCCAGGAACAACAACTGAATAAGCAGGCACTTTCCCATAAGTAATTTCACCTGTATTCCTATCTATAATTTTTGTTGATGCACCTATATATACTCCCATTGAAATCACTGCACCTTCTTCAACTAAAACACCTTCTGCAATTTCAGAACGAGCTCCAACAAAGCAATTGTCTTCAATAATTACGGGGCCAGCTTGTAATGGTTCCAGTACACCACCTATTCCAGCTCCTCCAGATATATGACAATTTTTCCCGACTTGTGCGCAAGATCCGACAGATGCCCAAGTATCAATCATTGTACCTTCATCCACATACGCTCCAAGATTAACAAAGCTTGGCATAAGGACAACGTTTTTTGCTATAAAAGCTCCTTTTCTGACTACTCCATTAGGGACATGACGATATCCGGCTTTTTTCCAATCTTTTTCTTTCCACTTAACTGTCTTTCCGGGTACTTTGTCGTACCAAGTGGTGTAGGGACCCTTCATCATTTCCATCTTATTAATTCTAAAACTTAATAAAATAGCTTTTTTTATCCATTGATTTACAATCCAATTACCATTTTGTTTATTTGCTACTCTAATTTTTCCACTATCAACTAAATTAATAGTTTCATTAATA
>MDTD01201629.1_pt1 | contig 18380 bp, 22 predicted proteins | sample 811221 | NCBI WGS metagenome assembly MDTD01 (sample SAMN05326646, study PRJNA326480) | marine metagenome | isolation source: seawater | place: Pacific Ocean: South West | collected 2011 | reverse complement strand
TACTCCCTGGCCCCACCAGCCCCCGGAACCCCCGTTACCCGCCGCAGCATCATCGAAGACGGACTGAGCATCGACCTCATCACGTTCGACGCTGCGTGACGTACCAGTCGAGCAGCGCCGGATCGTCGACCGCCCGCGGCTCCACCTCATCACCTTCAACGCCGCACAGGGTCGCTGTGCCGGCGCGGTTAGATTGTCGGCATGGCCCCGACCTTCTCCGACATCGCCGGATCCGAGTACATCCTGCTGACGACATTCACCAAAGACGGCCGTCCGAAGCCGACACCGATCTGGGCGGCGCCCGACGGGGACGGTCTCATCGCGATCACCCAGGGCAAGTCCTGGAAGGTCAAGCGGATCCGCAACACCTCTCGCGTCACCATCGCCAAATGTGACCGTCGCGGGAAGCCACTCGGCGAAGCCGTCGAGGCGGTCGCGAAGGTCGACCCGGCCCGTGCCGGTGATGCCTACGACGCGATCGGCGAGCGCTACGGTCTGCTGGGCAAGACCTTCAACTTCTTCTCCAAGCTGCGGGGCGGGATGAAGAACAATGTCGCCGTCGAGATCAAGGCGGCGTGATGGCCGGACAGCCCGTGGCGTCCCCGACGTTCGCCGACGTCTACCGCGAGAAGTACCTGCTGCTGACCACGTTCACCAAGGACGGCCGGCCCAAGCCGACACCCGTGTGGGGCGTGCCCGACGGGGACAAGCTGTTGATCATCACCGACGACGGCTCGTGGAAGACCAAGAGGATCAACAACACCCCCCGCGTGCTGATCCAGAAGTGCGGTGTCCTCGGCAAAGTCAAGGGTGAACCGGTGGAGGCCGTGGCGCGGATGCTGCCGAAGTCCGAGACCCGCCGGGTCTTCGACATGGTCATCAAGCGGTACTGGAATCACGCCTGGTACTTCATCCCGCAGGCGCTGCTGCGTGGTGGCATCGACAAGGTGCACGCCGCCATCGAGGTGCAGGCGGTCACAGCCGATTCTTAGCCGCCACTGGAACCCAGGGACCAGGCTGCGCGTTGACACACTATGGCGATGAGGCTGTTCCTGCTTTACGCGGTCGTTGAGCTGGCCGTGCTGGTCGCGCTCGTCTCGACGCTCGGTTTCGGCTGGACGGTGCTCGCCCTGGCCGGTGCGTTCGTCTTGGGATTGGCCTTGGCCGGGTCTCAGCTGCGCCGCCACCTGCGCAGACTGCGGTCCGGTCTGACCGCCGCCAACGCTGCCGGGACGGTGACCGACAGTGCGCTCGTCGCGCTCGGTACCGTGCTCGTCGTGATTCCCGGTCTGGCCAGTTCCGCGCTCGGAGCCCTGCTGTTGCTACCTCCGACTCGCGCTGCTGCGCGTCCCGTGGTGACCGCGCTGGCCGCCAGGCGGGCGCCGCTGATCGTCGGTATCAGCACCGTCGGTGGCGTCGCCGCAGGTCGTGCACCGCGGCGCACCGACTACATCGACGGCGAGGTCCTCGACGTCAGCGACGACGTCACCTACGGCGCCGATGACGTCAATGCCACCGTCGACGAGAACGCCCCCGGCGCTGAACAGCGCCGGCTCACCGACTGACTCTCGCGCTGCCGCGCTAGCACCTTCACCCCATGACAACCACCCTGCTGCTCAACGGGCGCGTGCACAGCCCCGCCATGCCCGACGCCACGGCGATGGCCGTCCGCGGCGGTCTGGTCGCCTGGCTCGGCAGCGATCACGTCGGGCGAGCGCAGTTTCCCGACGCGGCCGTCGTCGACCTCGAGGGGTCGTTCGTCGCCCCGGCCTTCGTCGACAGCCACGTCCACGTCACCGCCACCGGTCTCACCCGCACCGGTCTGGACCTGCGGCAGGCCACCTCGCTGCGGCACTGCCTCGACCTGCTCGCCGACTTCGCCCGCACCCACATAGACGGCGCGATCTGGGCGCACGGCTGGGACGAGACCCGCTGGCCCGAACGTGCCGCACCGACCACCGCCGACGTAGACGCCGTGGTGGGCGGCCGGCTCGCCTACCTGTCCCGCATCGACGTCCATTCCGCGGTCGCCTCGACCGCGCTCCGGCGCGCCGCCGGCATCCCCGACGGCGAGCCGCTGACCGCCGACGCCCACCACCGGGTCCGCGCCGCGGCCCGAGCGGGGCTCACACCCGCTCAACGCGCAGCGGCGCGTGGTGCCGCGCTGGACGCGGCGGCCGCGGCGGGAATCGTCGCGGTGCACGAATGCGCCGGTCCGGACATCGCCGGTCTCGACGACTGGCACGAGCTCCGCGCGTTCGAGCACGGCGTCGAGGTCGTCGGCTACTGGGGTGAAAGGGTGGACACCGCCGAGGCGGCCAGGTCGCTGATCGACACCACCGGCGCGCGCGGCCTGGCCGGTGACCTGTTCGTCGACGGCGCCATCGGGTCGCGCACCGCCTGGTTGCACGAGCCCTACGCCGACTCAGACTGCACAACCGGCAACCGCTACCTCGACACCGAGGCCATCACGGCTCACCTGGGGGGCTGCACCGATGCGGGAGTCACCGCAGGGTTCCATGTCATCGGCGATGCAGCGGTCACCGCGGCGGTGGACGCGTTCGACGCCGTGGTCGCGAAGTACGGGGCGGTGGCGGTGGCGCGGTGTGGACACCGGCTCGAGCACGTCGAGATGGTCACCGAGGAGCAGGCTGCCAAGCTGGGAAGCTGGGGAGTGATCGCGAGCATGCAACCGGGCTTCGATGCACTGTGGGGCGGTGAATCCGGCATGTATGCCCAGCGTCTCGGCATTGAGCGAGCTCGGCCGATGAATCATTTCGCGCTGTTAGCATCCCAAGGCGTGCCACTCGCGTTCGGCTCCGACACCCCGGTGACCGACATGAACCCGTGGGCCGCGGTCCGCGCGGCAACCCGGCATCACACCACGGGCAGCGCGATCTCGGCGCGGGCGGCGTTCTCGGCCGCCACACGCGGCGCGTGGCGTGCCGGAGGGGTGCGCGACGGCATCACCGGCACACTGGTTCCCGGCGCCCCGGCGTCCTACGCGATCTGGGACGCCGACGAGTTCGACGTCGCCGCGCCCGCCGACGCGGTCCAGCGCTGGTCCACCGATCCGCGCTCGCGAGTGCCCGTCCTGCCCAGACTGGACGACCGTTTGCCGCGCTGTCGGCAGACCGTCCACCGCGGGGTGGTCATCCATGGCTGAGCCGGTGGCCGCGGAGGCGGCAGAAGCGGACGACGAGGGCCGGCGCTCCCGGTTGGCGCGGTTCGGTACGGCCGTCGTGGACCGGATGCCCGCCCTGACCGTCACGATGGCGGCCGGGATCGCCCTGTATGCAGCCTTCCCCCCGCTGGGCTGGTGGTACACCGCGATCGCGGCGTTCGCCCTGCTGTCATGGGTGCTGACCCGACCCGGCACCACCGTGATTGGCGGTTTCGGCTACGGACTGCTCTTCGGATTGACCTTCTACCTGCCGCTGCTGCCCTGGATCAGCGGGCTGGTGGGGGCCGTGCCGTGGCTGGCCCTGAGCTTCGCCGAAGCGCTGTTCCCTGCGGCGTTCGGGGCGGTGGCGGTGGCTGTGCGGCGGCTGCCCGGATGGCCCGTGTGGTTCGCCGGGCTGTGGTCGGCGCAGGAGTGGCTGAAGTCGACCGTGCCGTTCGGTGGGTTTCCGTGGGGTGTCGTCGGCTACTCGCAGACCGAGAGTCCGCTGCTGTCATTGGCCTACGTGGGCGGGGCGCCGTTGGTTTCCTTCGCGGTCGCGCTGCTGGGGTTCGGCGTGGCCGCCCTGACGCTGGAGATCATCGACTGGTGGCGCCGGGACGCGGTGTCCCGCGCCGCTGCCGCACCGGCGGTCCTGATCCCGGGGATCTGCATCGCGCTGGTCTTCCTGTCGGCGGCGCTGGCGTGGCCGACAGTACGCAAGGCCGGCGCGGGTGCCGGCGACAACGCGCCGGTCACGGTCGCCGCGGTGCAGGGCAATGTGCCGCGACTGGGGCTCGACTTCAACGCCCAACGCCGCGCGGTACTCGACAACCACGTCGCCGAGACGTTGCGACTGGCCGAACGGGTGCGGGCCGGGCAGGTGCCCCAGCCGATGTTCGTCATCTGGCCGGAGAACTCCTCCGACATCGATCCGCTGGCCAACGCCGACGCTGCGCAGCTGATCTCCCGGGCTGCCGACGCCATCGACGCACCGATCCTGGTCGGCGGCGTGGTCGCCGCCGACGGCTACAGCCCGACCAACCCGGTGTCCAACAACACGGTCATCGTGTGGAACCCCGAGACCGGACCGGCGGACCGGCACGACAAGCAGATCGTGCAACCGTTCGGCGAATACCTGCCGTGGCGCAGCTTCTTCAGCAAGCTCTCCCCGTATGCCGACCGGGCCGGTTATTTCGTGCCCGGACAGGGAGACGGAGTCGTGCAGGCCGCCGGGGTCCCCGTGGGAGTGACCACCTGCTGGGAGGTCATCTTCGACCGCGCACCCCGTGAGGCGGTGCGCAGCGGTGCCCAGGTGCTGGCCGTCCCGACCAACAACGCGACGTTCAACCAGGCGATGAGCGAACAGCAGCTGGCCTTCGGCCGGCTGCGCGCCGTGGAGCACGACCGCTACGTCGTCGTCGCCGGCACCACCGGCATCAGCGCCGTCATCGCTCCGGACGGCCGTGAGCTCGCCCGCACCGAGTTCTTCGAGCCCGCCACCCTGGTCCAACAGATCCGTCTCAACACCGCGCTGACACCGGCCACCCGGTACGGCCCCTACGTCGAGGCGGTACTGGTCGCTCTCGGCGTTTCGGGAGTTCTGGGGGCGATACTGCACAATGGTTCATCCTCGCCGACACGCCTGCGGCGGCGGCGAGTGACGACCGACAACGACAAAGGAGCCTCATGAGTGTCCCCGGTGGCATGCCCGGTGACAGAGCCACGCAGCCGGGGGGCAGCACGGGAGGGCCGGTCGAGAAGCCCAGTGCGCGGACTCTGGTGATCGTTCCGACCTACAACGAGCGGCTGAATCTTCCGTTGATCGTCGAGCGGCTACAGGCCGCGCAGCCCGACGTGCACCTGTTGATCGTCGATGACGGAAGCCCGGACGGGACCGGCGCGCTGGCCGACGAACTCGCGATGGCCGACCCGGACCGCGTCCATGTCATGCACCGGACCGCCAAGGAGGGCCTGGGCGCCGCTTATCTAGCGGGTTTCGCGTGGGGTCTGGCTCGGCAGTACACCGTGCTGGTGGAGATGGATGCCGACGGCAGTCACCCGCCCGAGCAGCTGCACCGTCTCCTGGACGCCGTCGACGACGGCGCCGACGTGGTGATCGGGTCGCGCTATGTTCCCGGCGGTGAAGTGGTGAACTGGCCGCGCCGGCGGCTGGTGCTGTCCCGCACTGCCAACGGATACTCACGCATCCTGCTCGGGGTGGACATCCACGACATCACCGCCGGATACCGCGCCTACCGCCGCGAAGTGCTGGAGAAGATCGACCTCGCCGCCATCGACACCAAGGGTTATGGCTTCCAGGTCGACCTGACGTGGCGCAGCATCAACGCCGGTTTCACCGTCACCGAGGTCCCGATCACGTTCACCGAACGCGAGCACGGCGTGTCCAAGATGGATGGGTCGACGATCCGCGAGGCGATCGTCAAAGTCGCCGAGTGGGGCCTGCGCGCCCGGATCGACCGGGCGCGCGGCACCGCACGATGAGGCTCAGCTGCCGCGGCGGCGGGTCTTGATCAGGTCCATCCGCTCCTTGAGCAGCTCTTCGAGCTCCTCGACCGAGCGGCGCTCCAACAGCATGTCCCAGTGGGTCCTGGGCGGCTTGACCTTCTTCGGCTCGGGAACATCACCCTCGATCAGGGTGCCTTCCATGCCGTTGCGGCACAGCCAGGTGCCGGGAATCTCGGCGTCGTCGGCGAAGGGGACGTCGAACTCTTCTCCGTTGTCGGTGCGGTAACGGGCCACCTGACGCGGCGCCAGGTCGTGGTTGCGGTCGGTCTCGTAGCTCACAGCTCCGAGGCGACTGCCTCTCAAAACGCGATCAGCCATCGTCAACTCCTCAATGAACGCTAGTGGTCCAAGCTTCGCAGGCGAAGCGAGAACCCAGTGTCAACGCGTAGACGTCCCCTGGAGTTCCCGACTCGGCCGTCGATGATACGCGTCGCGGCGAATACCCCGGTTTAGAGTCATGCGGTGACCTCGGTGACCCCGACTGCCCCCCGTGACGCGACACGCGCCCGTCCGCAGAGTTGCCGCTGGTGCGGCAGGGAGGTGGCCGACACCGGAATGGGTCGCCGGCGACAGTACTGCCGGCAGTCGTGCCGGCAGCGCGCCTACGAGCAGCGCGCGATGGTCAAGGGGACATCGGTGCCTGCAGACGCCGTGGTGCTCTCGGCCGACGAGGCGTCGTTGCTGTCCGACCGGGTGTATCAGGTCAGGTGCGCCGCCGAGGACATGGCGGTGGCGATCGAGGAGGGCGCGGGCCCGGCCGAGTTACGTGAACTGTGCGATGCAGTGATGCGCGCGGCCCAAGCCGCTGACGGCTGGCGCTGACGCCGGCGTGCTTGACGCGCCCGACAATCGGGCGCCACCGGCGGTACTGTTACCGCGTGTCCAGCGCTGAGTCGCCAGCGCCCCGGGTGTGGCGCTTCGACGACTACACCCTCGACACGGCTCGCTATGAACTCAAGTGTGGCGAGGACGTGGTCCGCGTGGAACCGCAGGTGTTCGACGTCCTGGCCCAGTTACTGAGCAACCACGAACGCTGCGTGACCAAAGAGGAATTGTTCGACGCGGTGTGGGGCGGCCGATTCGTCGGTGAGGCCGCGTTGACCAGCCGCATCAAAGCGGTGCGCCGCGCGTTGGGCGACGACGGCGAATCCCAGCGATACATCCGTACCGTTCGCGGGCGCGGCTATCAGTTCGTCGGGGCGCTGCGAGCCCACCACGGCACGGACGGCGAGCCCGAACCGCAACCCGAACCGGAGATTCCCCGCCAGCACATCGCGTTCTGCCGGGCCGGCGACGGAATCCGGCTGGCCTACGCGGTGACCGGAGACGGACCACCGTTGGTGCGGGCAGCGAACTGGATGACGCATCTCGGCTACGACGTCGAGAGCCCGGTCTGGCGGCACTGGGTGCGGGACATGTCGGCGCACCACACGTTCATCCGCTACGACGAGCGAGGTTGCGGCCTGTCCGATTGGGACGCAGAGGATTTTACGTTCGACGACTGGGTCGCGGACCTGGAGTCCGTCGTCGATGCGGTGGGCCTGGATCGTTTTCCGCTGCTCGGTGTGTCTCAGGGCGGCGCGGTTGCCGTGGCCTACGCGGCCCGGCACCCGGAGCAGGTCACCAGACTGGTGTTGTGCGGAGCCTACGCGAGGGGCCGTGCGGTGCGAGCCCAGGGCGAGGACGAAAAGCGTGCCGCCGCACTGGATCTGGATCTGGCTCGGGTTGGCTGGGGCCGCGACGACCCGGCGTTCCGCCAGGTGTTCGCCGCGCAGTTCCTGCCCGACGGCACCCGAGCGGATTGGGATGCTTTCGATCAACTGCAGCGGCGCACGACGTCGCCGGAGAACGCGGTTCGGTTCCTGCAGGAGTTCGCGCACATCGATGTGCGCGAGCAGGCCGGGCAGGTACGGTGCCCGACGCTGATCCTGCATTCCCGCAACGATCACCGCGTTCCGATGCGCTATGGCGAGGAACTGGCCGCGCTGATCCCGGATTCCCGACTGGTGGCCCTGGCGAGCAACAATCACCTGTTGACCGCCACGGAACCGGCCTGGCGGGTGTTCTGCGACGAGGTGCGCGCTTTCCTCGCGGACTGAGCGGTGGGGGATGAGTTCTCCACGCAATCTCCACATAATCTTCATGCGGCCCCCGTCAAGGGCGTCCATGCTGCTCACATGAGAAAACACACCCACACCTTGGTGGCAGGAATCAGCGCGCTGGCGGCGTTCGGCATGTTGACCGCGTGCTCCGGCAACTCCTCGACGCCATCGTCGAGCGAGGCGCAGCCCGGCTCGCAGACCGCGGCCGTCTCGGAGGTGCCCGAGTCCGCCCGCTACATGGCTGACATGGAGGCGGCCGACGGCAAGACGATGACGATCGGGATCAGTGTCGACGGCGATTCGGTTGCGGGGTATGCCTGTAACGGCGTCGACGACGAGGCCTGGTTCTTCGGCAACCAGACCGCCGGCGACACCGAGATCACGTCGAAGTTCCGGGACACCCTGGACGCGAGCTTCGACGGCGCGGTGGCCACCGGTGAGCTCACGATGAACGGCGTCGCCTACGACTTCACCGCCAACCAGGTGTCCGGTCAGGCCGGCATGTACACCGCCGAGGTCGACGGCGTCCGGGACTCCTGGGTGGTGCGTCCGGACGGCTCGGCCACCGGTGTGCGGTTCAGCGGGTTCGCCGAGGACCGGCGCAACTTCGATCCGTTCAACCTCGACGAGTTCAGCGACTTCGACGTGCGCAATGACATCAGGCCCAGCCGGACTCTGCGGCCCGCGGACCCGATCGAGTTCGAGGACGGCACGCCGAAGGCCACCATCAACGGGGTGTCGGTGACCCCGGAACTGGTCACCGGAACATTCCGGCTGGGCTGATCAAACGCCGCATTCGCCTCGCCTGAGCGGTCGCCGACAGGTATTGGTGGGGCGTGGACGAATGGTTCGAGCGCAGCCCCTTCGTCGGGTTCGTCCCGTGGATCATCTACTGGGTCGTCGCCGACGGCCCCAGCACCTGGATGTTCGGGGCGATCTGCGCGGTGCTCGCCACCGTGCTGCTCGGGGTGTCGGCGGGATTCGCCGGTGTGCGGCTGCTCGACGTCGTGACCGTCGTGTTCTTCTCCGGCGTCACCATCGTCGGCCTGATCCTCGGGTCGGCCGACCGGGACTGGATGGACACCTACGCAACCACCCTGTCCAGCGGTGTGCTGGCCGCGATGGCGCTCGTGTCGCTGGCCTTCGAACCGTTCACCGCGCAGTACGCGCCACCCGAGGCCGGGCGCCAGGAGTGGGAAGAGACCGCTTTCCGGCGAACCAACCAGGTGCTCACCCTGATGTGGGCGCTGGTCTTCGCGCTGATCGCGGTGTTGGGCTATGTGGCGGCCACGTCCCCGTCTACGGTGCACTGGACGAAGGCGGTTATCCCGGTGGTGGTGATCGTCGGCGCCATCGGCATGACGCAGATCTACCCGGGTCGGGCCCGGGCGAAGGCCCGCGACACGCGCGGATAGGACCTCAGCAGCTGAACATCTTCCCGACGCCGGGGGGCGCGGTGGCCGGCTGCAGGCAGCCGTAGGGCACCACGCCCTCCGCGCTGATCCACGTCGCCGAACGGTGCGCGTAGTTCACGCAGGCCAATCCGCTGCCATCGCTGCGGCAGCGGAAGTCGCCGAACGACAGTGTCCTACCGGCCGGCAACTCGGCGCCGACGCCGTTGATGAACGGGCCGGGATCGCCGTGCAGCGCCCCGACCTGCATCGCGGTGCCGGTGTACTCGATCCAGCCCGGTTTCCACATGCCCTCGGCGCCGTCCGGTCGAGGGGTGGGGGAGTCGAGGTCGGCCAAGCAGATCAACGCGTCGGCGTCGTACTCGACGTCGGTGATGCACTGGGTCGAGTCGTGCGGCGATCCGGACGGCGCGGTGAACGCGATGTCGTCACCGAGTTGCGTGGTCACGCCGTCGCGGAAGGCGACGTGGTGTGCGGCCGGGTCGACGGGGTCGGCCTCTTCGATCCATTCGATGACGTCGCCGACCGGGGCGCCCGGCGGGGGCGCAGCGGCCGGCGGGCGCGTCGTCGGCGGTGCTGCCCCGGTCGGCGTGGCCTGCGACGACGATGCTGCGGGCGGGGCGCCCGACGGCTCGGCCTCGCCACCCACCGACTGCGAGCAACCGGCCACCAACACGCCGATCGCGATCAGTCCTGCTATGCGCATTGCGCCAGGCTAGCGGTCCGACACGGCGCTGAAGGCGAGGCGGGGCGGGCCACAGTTCGCTACCGTCGAATGAATGCATGAGCACATCGTCACGGTGAGAACCGCCTCGGGCGCCGTGGAGGGCTTCACCCGAGACGGCGTCCACCGCTGGAGATCCATCCCGTACGCGCGTCCGCCGGTGGGCGATCTGCGCTACCGGGCGCCTCAACCTGTGCAGCCGTGGTCGGGGGTGCGGCACTGCCACGGGTTCGGGCATTGCTCGCCGCAGCAGCGGATGTACACCATGCTGGCGCCCGGCAAATACCAGCCGATGAGCGAGGACTGCCTGACCCTCAACGTCACCACCCCCGCGGACCAGGCCGGCGGCCCGCTGCCCGTCAAAGTCTTCATCCACGGTGGCGGCTACATGCTCGGCAGTTCGGCGACACCCATCTATGACGGTGCCTCGCTGGCCCGCCAGGGCTGTGTGTACGTGTCGGTGAATTACCGACTCGGCGCCCTGGGCTGCCTGGAGCTGTCGTCGCTGTCGACCGACGACATCACCATCGACGACAACTTGTTCCTGCGTGATCTGGTGGCTGCACTGCGCTGGGTGCAGGACAACATCGAGGCGTTCGGTGGCGATCCCGACAACGTCACGATCTTCGGCGAGAGCGCCGGCGCCCACGCGGTGGCGACCCTGCTGGCCACCCCTGCCGCCGAGGGCCTGTTCGCCCAGGCGATCTCGCAGAGTCCCACCACGGGCATGACCCGCGACGCCGACGTGGCCGCGGAATTCGCGGGCCGCTTCGCCGCGCAGCTCGGGGTCGGCGAGCGCGACGCCGCTGCGGCGTTGCGCGCCGCGCGTCCGGCCGAACTCGTCGACGCGTTACAGCGGCTTATCCTCGAAGGGCAGCGGGACATGCTGGGAGCCTTCGCGATCGGCCCGGCCTACGGCACCGACTTCTTGCCGAAGGATCCGGTCATGGCGATGGCCGACGGAGATGCCCACCGGGTGCCGTTGATCGTCGGGACCAACGCGGACGAGGGCCGGCTGTTCACCAAGTTCCTGAAGCTGCTGCCCACCAATGAAGTCGCCATCGAGCGGCTGTTGGCGCAGGCCGATCCGGTTGAGCGCGAACGCATCCTCGCCGCCTACCCCGGCTACCCGGATCCAGCGGTCTGCGTGCAGCTCGGCGGCGACCTGATCTTCGGAGCGGCGGTGTGGCAGATCGCTCATGCGCACAGCCGGCACGCCCCGACCTTCGTGTACCGCTACGACTACGCCACGCGGGCGCTGCGCTGGTCCGGTTTCGGCGCCACCCACGCCACCGAGCTGCTGGCGGTGTTCGACGTGTACCGCTCCCGGTTCGGCAGGTGGCTGGCCGCCGGGGTCGACTCGCGCGCCGCCCGTCGGGTCAGCGACGACATCCAGCGGCGTTGGCTGGCGTTCGCCCGGCACGGAGTTCCGGGCGACGACTGGCCGCTCTACGACCGTCATGAGCGTGCCGTACTGGTACTCGATCACAAGCGCCGCATCGAGTTCGACCCGCACGGCGAACGGCGGCGGGCCTGGCACGGGTTTTCGCTGGCCAACCGGTGAGCCGAGCTGGCGCACCGGGTGAATCGGCGCCCGACGTGTGCCGCTGATTCCCCGCGTGCGTGTCCCCGCACGACACGCGGGACGAATCGGGCATTTTCGGCGCGCTCGCGACAGGGTGGAGCGGTGGTGATCAGATCGGTCCTGTTGTTCGTCCTCGCCGCCATCCTCGAGATCGGCGGAGCGTGGCTGGTGTGGCAGGGCGTACGCGAACAACGCGGGCTGCTGTGGGTCGGCGCCGGTGTGCTCGCGCTCGGTGCCTACGGCTTCGTGGCCGCGTTCCAGCCCGATCCGCATTTCGGCCGCGTACTGGCCGCCTACGGCGGGGGGTTCATCGCCGGCTCTCTGCTGTGGGGCGTCGTCGCCGACGGTTTCCGGCCCGACCGATGGGACCTCACCGGCGCCGCGGTGGCACTCATCGGCGTGGGGCTGATCATGTACGCGCCCCGCTGAGGTGGCTCAGCCGAGGTGGGCGCTGTCGTCGTCGAGGTCGGCGCGGCTCAGCCCCATCGGCGTCGCAGCGGGGATGTCCCCGGCGGCCACCACCTTCCTCGTAATCGGCGTCAGCGTGCGGAACAGCTCCTCGACTTCGCTGTCGTCCAGGGCTGCCAAGGCCGCCAGCGCCAGCGCGTCGGTGGTGTCTTCGAGGTGCTGTTTGAGTTCACGGCCGGCCTCGGTGAGCACGCCGGCGGTGTCGAGCAGTCCTCGCTCCCGCAGCGCCTCACGATGCAGCTCCCACTGCGCGTCGTCGTAGTCACGGCTGCGCTTGATCATCTCCTCCGGCACGCGTTCGGCCGCCGCGTGCAGCACGTTGCATTCGCGGCCCGACACGCCCAGCGAGGTCAGCACGGCGACGTGGCCGTCATCGCGGTGCTCGCGCAGCAGCGTCGTCGCCTGCCACAGCCGCGCGACCGGATCCTGCGGCCAGTCGAGTGCCCGGTTGGCGGCATACAGCGTGCGGCCGCCGACCTCCGCCCCGGTCGCCGCCTTCATCGCCAGATCAGCTGCGACGCGGGCCTCGTCATCGTCCACCCCGCACCGGCGCAACGCCGCGGCCGCCGACTGTTCCCGGGCCCGCAGCGCATCGGAGGGTGAGATCACCGACCACGCTCCCGACAGTGACTTCGCGACCCGCTCGGGGGTGAAGTTGTAGAAGGCGGCGGTCACGATCTCGGCGGGCACCCTGCCCAGTGGCGCCGAGCGGGCCGCGAAGTAGCCCATCCAGAAGCCTCGCATCCCCAACCGGTCAAAGGTGGTGCGCGCTTCGGGGGCGAAGTAGGTGACGGCGTGGACGGGTTCGACTCGATCGAACAGGCGTCGGGCCAGCGAGGGTTCTCTCGTCACCAGAGCAGTCAACCACTGCCCGGCAGACAGGTCTGCTAGGGTCCCCGGTGCAAACTTCCTAGTCGTGACGGGGCAGCTGATGAGGACGCTGATCGCCACGCTGACGGCGCTGACAGCAAGCGGGGTTGTCGCTGTGGGGTGCAGTGTGCAGGACGCCTCCCGCGCCCCGACCGTGAACAGCGCAGACCTGCAGAACGACATCGCCGCGCAGCTGGCGAGCGCGGGCGAGCAGCCGCAGGAGGTGACCTGCCGCGCGGATCTGGTCGGCGAGGTGGGCCACACCTCACGCTGCGACGTCGTGATGAGTCCGACGAACAGTTTCCAGCCGATCGTGACCGTCACCGCCGTCGACGGCGCCACCATCGACTACGAGATGACGCCCGCGTTGTCCCGCGAGCAGTTGGAACGCGCCGTGGTCCGACTGCTCGACGACGCCGGAGCCGTCGCGCCGACGTCGGTGGTGTGCCTGGCGGATCTGCACGGCCAAATCGGTGCCATCTCCCGGTGCGACATCACCACCGCAGGGTTGACCCTGCCGCGCACGGCCGAGGTCACCGGTGTCGACGGGTTGATGATGAACTTCGACCTGGTCCCCATCCTGACGCGCACCGAACTGGAGAACTCACTGCTGGACGACCTGGCGGCGCACGTCGGGGCGCGGCCGAACTCGGCCACCTGCGCCGGCCACCTCGAAGGCCGGCCCGGTAACACCGTCGACTGCACCGTCGCAGACGCCTCGACCACGGCGACGCTGCGGCTGACGGTTACCGCGGTCGACGGCGACGCGATCGACTACAGTTACGCGCCGATCGGGTGAGACTTCTCAGCTCTTGACGACCTGCGTGCCGCCGGCCAGTTCGTCGTGCTTACCCTGCTTGGTCGGGCTGCCGTTGATCGTCACCGCGATGATGATGATCGCGACGATTCCGAGCAGGCCGCCGACGAAGGGAATGATCGGCAGCAGCGTCCACGAGTTCCGGATGGCCGACTGAGCCACGGTCGGCTTCGGCGCGCCAGACGGTCCGTGCACGCTCAGACCGAGCAATTTCTTGCCCAAGGTCCACCCCTGCGTCACTTCCAGAGCCACGTAGTAGATGAAGGTCAACAGGCCGGTGAACAGGCCGGTGATCCACACGTTGGAGGTGGCGTCGACGGCGAACGCGAGGACGAACCCGATGATCCCCACGATGATGCCGTCGATGAAGCGGGCGGCGAAGCGCACGCCCAACCCGCCGGGCTTGGTGTTGCCGCCCAGCGGGGGATAGGACCCGGGATATCCGTACTGGCCGGGCTGAGGCGGGTAGTCGCTCGTCATGGATCCGCTCTTTCTCCAGAGGTCAGCGATGCGACCTCACGGTACCGAGCGAATGTGACGTAGGGAAACGTTTTCAGAGCTTGCGGCGCTGTTTCCTGGCTTCCTTGCGAGCGACCTTCGCGTGCTTCTCGGCGGCCTTGGCCTGCTTCTCGGCAGCCTTGGTGAGTTTGGCGGCGCGCCCACGGGCCTGCCCGGCCAGCTCGTGTCCGCGCCCCCGCGCGGTGTCGGCGAGCTCGGGAGCCCGGTCGAGCGCCGTGCCGGCCAGCTCGGTCCCGCGGTGACGGGCCAGCTCGGCCCACCCCTCGCCGCGCTCGCGGGCGACGTCGGCGAATTCACCGCCGCGCCTCTGCGCCACCTCGGCCCACTCACCGCCGCGCTTCTGCGCGACCTCGGCCCACTCACCGCCGCGCTTCTGCGCGACCTCGGCCCACTCCTCACCGCGCTTCTGCGCGATCTCGGCCCACTCCTCACCGCGTTCGCGGGCGAGATGGGCAAGTTCACGTCCCCGCTCGGCGCCGACCTGCAGTCCGTGGCCGAGCTTGTCGGCGAACTCACTGTCCGACAGTGACGAACCGGCGGCCGCCCCGACCGGCAACGCCGCCGAGACCGCCTCCGAAACCTTGTGCGCCGCACGGCGGCCGCGCCACCCCAGTGACGGTTTGCCTTCAGTGTCGACCGCGGCGATGATCAGCCCGCCCAGCAAGCTGATGTCGGTGATGAACGCTTTGCGCTCCTCGGTCTTGCGCTGCGGATCGGACTGGTTCCAAAAGGCATGTCCACCAAGGGAACCCGGCACCACACTGGCGGCCAGCGCGATCGAGGCGACGCGGGGGAACTTTCCTGTCGCCAACAGCAGGCCGCCACCGATCTGCACTGCGGCATTGACCTTGGCCACCGTCTCGGCATCGGAGGGCACGTTGGTGCCTACCGGGTCGGGCAGCTTGGACAACCCGTCGAGGGTCTGTCGGGTGGCGTCCGCTGCGGGTTTGGGGCTCCGCAGAGATTCCACCCCACGGGAGATGAACACGGCGGAGAGCATGGGGCGCGCGACACGTCGGATCAACATGGCGGCTGTGTTCCCCGGCGCACCGGCGGACAAACCCGGTGTGCCGAGTAACTTCTGCAGTATGGGCGAGGTTGCGCTGAACTGGACATGGGAGCAGGTCAGCACCCATGCGCGCCGTTGCCGGCTGCCGTTCTGCGATGTCACGGTGGGGCTGGTCGCCACTCCCACGGCAGTGGTGCTGATCGACACCGGCACCACGCTGCGCGAGGCGCGGGCGGTCGCCGACGATGTCCGCCTGCTCACCGGGCGCGACGTCGGCCACCTGGTCCTGACCCACCATCACTTCGACCACATTCTCGGTCATTCGGTGTTCGCCGCTGCCCAGACGTATTGCGCACCGGCGGTCATTGCGGCGCTGGACACCGGGCGCGCGCAGGTACGCGCCGAGGCGCTGAGCCACGGTGCCGACGCTGCTGAAGTGGATCGCGCTCTGGCAGCGTCCGGGCCGCTCGGTCCAGGCGTCGCCCATGCGGTGCTCGACCTCGGCGACGTGACCGTGACGATCAGCCATCCGGGGCGTGGCCACACCGACCACGACCTGATCGTGCTGGTCTCCGACAGCGACCGGCCGGTGGTGTTCTGCGGCGACCTGGTCGAGGAGTCCGGGGAACCCTGCGTCGACCACGATTCCGACCTGCAGGCGTGGCCGACGACGCTGGACCGCGTGCTCGCCGCGGGTGGCCCGTCGGCGGCGTACGTGCCCGGCCACGGGGCGGTGGTCGACGCCGAATTCGTGCGGCGCCAAGCAGACTGGTTGGCGCGGAAGTGATCGTCCGATGGGCACAGGCGCTGCCCGGTAAGTTCACCGCATGACCGATCTCACCGTCGCGATCCGGGCCGGAGTGGCGGTGCTGACGCTGAACCGGCCCGAACGCCGCAACGCCTACACCCCCCAGATGGGGGCACTCCTCGGCGAGGCGTACCGGCGCTGCGACGACGACGACCAGGTCCGGGCAATCGTGCTCACCGGGGCGGGAGAGGCGTTTTGCGCCGGTGCGGACTTCACGCAGTCGACCGGTCCGTTCGATGCGCCCGACGAACAGTTCAGTGCGTCGCCGATCGTGCCGGCAGCGTTCGAACTGCGCACACCGGTGATCGCCGCCGTCAACGGTCACGCCATCGGGATCGGTCTCACGATGGCGCTGCAGGCGGATGTGCGCATCATGGCGCGCGACGCGAAATACGCGGTGGCACAGGTGCGGCGAGGTGTGATCCCCGATTGTGCGTCGCACTGGACGCTGCCGGCGCTGGTCGGCGGCGCCGTCGCCGCCGAACTGCTGCTGACCGGCCGGACGTTCGACGGTGCCGAGGCCGCCGCGCTGGGAATCGCGTCCCGTGTCGCGGCCACCGGCGATGTGCTCGATGTCGCGATGACGATGGCCGCCGACATCGCGGTCAACACCGCCCCGATGTCGGTGGCGCTGAGCAAGCGACTGCTCTGGGACACGATGGCCAAGGGTTACGGACCCGGAGAGGTCGCGGCGATGGAGACGGCTCTGCACCGCCGGGTGATGGGCGGCGCCGATGCCCGCGAAGGCGTGGCGGCCTTCCTGCAGCGTCGCCCGCCGCGGTGGACAGCCTCGGTGTCGCGCGACTGGGAGCCGCTGCCCGACCCGTCCGACTGAGTTTCCTGGCGTCGGAAATCGCGTGGACCGCGGCCGCCGCCGTCCCGTTCAATGCAGGGGTGGCAGCAAATCAGGCGCGCACGGGCGCCGCGATGGCCGTGGCCGCGATGGTCTCCCTGCAGATGGGCCTGGCGATCTCGGTCACCCTGATCGACCGGATCGGCGTCGAGGGGGTGGCGTGGCTGCGACTGGCGTGGGCCGGGGTTCTGCTCCTGGTCATCGTCCGTCCGCGCCGGGCCGCCTACACGCGCAGCAGCTTCCTGACCTGTGTGCTGCTCGGCGTGGTGACAGCCGGCGTCACCCTGCTGTTCATGGCCGCCGTGGACCGCATCCCGCTCGGAACCGCCAGCGCGCTCGAGTTCCTCGGACCGCTCGGGGTCGCGGTGGCCAGGGGCCGCGGCCGTACGCGCCTGCTGTGGCCGGGGCTGGCCGCACTCGGCGTCCTCCTGCTCACCCAGCCCTGGTCGGGCACCGTCGACCCGGTGGGCGTCGGATACGCGTTGGCCGCAGCGTGCTGCTGGGCGGGATACATCCTGCTCACCCAGCGCGTGGGCGACCAGGTCACCGGGATCCATGCGCTGGCGGTGTCCATGCCCGTCGCCGGTCTGGTCGCGACCGTGGCAGTCGGACCCGCGGTGCTGGACCGGATGACACCCCAGATCCTGCTGCTCGGCGTCGGGATCGCAGTGCTGTTGCCGGTGGTGCCGTTCACGCTGGAACTCCTGGCGCTGCGCCGTCTCACCGCCGCCGCCTTCGGCACGCTGATGAGCCTCGAACCCGGATTCGCGATGATCGTCGGCTTCCTGGTGCTGCATCAGGTGCCCGGTCCGTTCGGTCTGCTCGGGATCTGCGTCGTCGTGGCAGCCGGCATCGGCGCTGCGCGCGCCGGGGCGCGCTCGGCCCCGGTCGGGCTGGAGATCGCCTGAGAGCTCCCACCGAGATACGGTGGTGCACATGGCCAGTGGCATATTTCGTTCACCCCTGGTGGGGGCAGTGAACTCCGGCGCGATGCGGCTGCTCGACGTGCCGGGCCTCGGTGCACTGCTGCGCCGCAACATGGTCGCCGTCCGGTACTCCGGGCGTCGCTCGGGCCAGACATTCCAGACCCCGGTCAACTATCGCCGCGACGGCGACGACCTCGTCATAAGGGTCATGACGCCCGACTCCAAGACGTGGTGGCGCAATTTCACCGGAGAAGGCGGACCGATCACGCTCGTCGGCCTCGACGGTGCAGACCGCACGGGTCACGCGGTGGCGCACCGCGACGACCGGGGCCGCGTGACGGTGCGGGTGCGCCTCGGCGCCGGCTGAGGCCGACGCTGGTCGAGGTCGGAGTCGGCTGTGGCCGACGCTGGTTGAGGTCGGAGCCGGTTGAGGCCGACGCTCGTCAACCCTCGAATCGTTTACGGCGCCACAGTGTCCCGACTGCCAGGAAGAGCAAGCTGACGCCCAGGATCGCAGTGGCCAGCACGTTGATCTGCGGCGGCACAGCCGCCTTGACCGCGGCGTTGACGTACAGCGGATAGGTCACGGTCGACCCGC
>MDTD01103912.1_pt1 | contig 18384 bp, 19 predicted proteins | sample 811221 | NCBI WGS metagenome assembly MDTD01 (sample SAMN05326646, study PRJNA326480) | marine metagenome | isolation source: seawater | place: Pacific Ocean: South West | collected 2011 | reverse complement strand
CTAGGTTCGGTGAATCTCCTCCAAAGAACGTTTTCCCACCGAATTCGTTTGTGAATTCACTTAGCAAATCATGCCACAATTTCTTCGGAGTTCTACCATCTTTCTTGACACGCTTTCTTGCAATGATTCCCCACATAATCGGGAAACCTGCCCATGCGTACAATCGCTTAGATATGAAACCAAACTTCTCCAATTTTGAAACACGTGTTGTGGTTTTTAGTGCTGAACCAAGGCTTCCATACAGAATCGGAATAGTTGCTCTTGACATATGTAGGTCGACCCATTCCATCCACTCGTCTCTTCTCGATTCATCATCTGTAGCCCACAATTTACCATCGTTGTGGGTGGCATCGATTTGCTTCATTATCGGTGTTGAATCAACATGAACTCCGGTGTTGGAATCAACCCATACGGGGACCTTTGTCCACTCAGGAGCACTAGGTAGGGTCTTCTTCTGCTTCATTGGATTGACTTGCACTCTTTCATGCGGTATGTCAAGGTGTTCCAGCAGACCTCGTACCTTCCAACAGAAGGGACAAGTGTACAGCATGTGCAACTGCCCAACGTTCGTCATGATTCTTGCTGGGATGCCACCCCTTCATGATTCATCCGACTCTCTGACTCCCTCAGGTCTCCAGCCAGGTTTCCAGAAATTAAGGTCGTCTAACCACCTCGAAAATTCGTCATCTGTACAGTTCAGTAGCCTGTATGCGCGCATGTTTAGACCTTCGAGGAGTGAGTCTTCCATAACACCTTCACGGTTTGCATCACTCCATTCTCCAGCCATTTGCCGGATTTGCCTTCTCGCTTCCTCTGGGGCATCGAAATTTCTCTCACAGATCTCCTGCAAATCGGACAACCATGACCTAGTGTCTCTCCTAATCACGTCGGGGATAGGCCGAGGTCGCTCTTTTTTCTTGAACGGCCACCAACTCATGCCTGCCCCTTGAGTTCAATGTCAATAGTCTTGGGGTCGACCTGCGTCCGAGAAGCATGGGCCGAGTGATTGTTCATCTGCACGGAAGTCCCAGTAACGTCAAAATGCGTAATCTGATTGATGATTACTCAAGTAGAATTAGATCAAAAGTAAAAATCGAAATTCATAATTCCAAACTTTCAGGTGAAGAATATCTTGCAAAGTTACCCGCCTCTGTAATCGTTTTAGATGAAGGCGGAGAAGAAATGACGTCCATTGGATTCTCAAAGAAATTTGAAAATTGGATAATCTCTACTGAGGATGTACATCTCGCAATCGGTCCGGCAGAAGGCTTCTCTAAGGGGCATGGAAAACAATCAATATCGCTCTCTAAGATGACTTTCCCACATGAACTTGCTACGGTTTTATTGATTGAGCAATTATACAGAGCGCACGAAATCTCACGAGGCAGTTCTTATCACAAATCATGACAAAAGGTCAAGAGTAGTAGGCCACACCCGTAGAACATGGAGAATTGGTGGTTTCTTCTATTGGAGTTCGCAGTTGCGATTACTCTGATTCTAATGAGCGGCCGCCAACCGTTTCCAGGTCCTTCCAAGCGATATGGCGTGACTCTCCTGATAATCGCCTTGTTGCTGCTGATTGGAGAGACCGGTCCTCGTCCTACAGGCGTACAAGTTCATCTGTTTGTGATGTTAATTTACGGTTCATTGGGTCTAGTGAGGGGAGTACACAATATGCTGATCTCCAGAGATGAGGTAATTGTTGCACCATTCGCAGGTGTACTTTTTTCGGTCTCAGCTACCGCAATGATGGCAGATCAGTGGGAATCTCTTTCAGCATTCGAAGAATATGCAGCTTTTGCAACAATTGTTGTCATCGGAGGTTGTCAAACATGGTTAGTATTCCGAGGGCTGTTAATTGGACGTCTACCACTCGCTTGGTCCAAGGCAGGCCTTGTAGCTCTTGAAAGAGGACAAATTTCGGGTCCTCACGGTGCAGTAGAATGTTTCGAAAAGTCATGGGATTTGGAAGAAGAGCATCTCAATCCAATGGCTTGGTTAGCGCTACACCGGATTCATTCATTCATGGAGAATAAAGAGGAATCAGAACACTGGGCAAAGAGACTTGCTGAATCCGGCGGTGAGGATGCCGTTGCAAAAGAATGGATTGAGGCAATTGAAAATGCGCTATCAAAACTCTCTCCGGACTTGGAAGAAGAGTGATATTTTTTGCAAATAAAGACTCTCTGAATCAAAACGGGGTTTCATTTAATAGGTTACATGCATATGTATTACTATGAGCGATAATACCGAAAGAGATGACTGGGCTTTCTCAACCATGTGCTGGTACGCAGTATTCATTTGGTTTGGAGCCTCTTTGTTCTCTCAAAGCCTGTATATGGCATTCAACGGGGCGCCTTATGATGCGAACACGTTATTGAGCTCTGTCGGGCCATTTGCTTGGGTTCTTATCGGAATCGAGTTATTTGTTTGGGGATTCTTGGCATTAGCACTTGGGGGAAAATTCGTGAATCGCTTCAGCGTTTCTACTCAAGAAATACCTCCCCAAGAGAATGTTTCACCGCAGGCTTGAATAAGCCTCAGTTTGAGTGACCCTTTCGTGCAGAACGAATGGAATCCTCCACCACTTGCAGGACAACCTATGTCCATCACTGAATTATTGGATGAGATGGCATTACTTGCATTACCAGACGGTTGCAAGGTTGTAACGATAGAAGAAGCAAGAGAGCAGTTGCCAATGGCTGAGAAAGTGCTAATCGCAATGCAATGCTTGCAAGACCAGGCACATGACCTCACAGAAGAATTAGAGGTTTTAGTGGAACAATTACCTCCTCACCATGAGCATGTTGCTGAGGTTGCAGACCAATTAGGTAACCTCGTTAAAGAATGGCAATTCCTCGGAGATGCTCTTGAAGAAACAGGTGCTAGAATCGCAGGATTTGACCCTGGTTATCTAGAATGGCACGGCGTTGTTGACGGATATCTTGTCTTGTATTCCTGGTCTCAAGGTGAGGAGGATATCGAGTGGTGGCATCCGCTAGATACGGGAATTAATGGCCGCAGACCTCTTGTTGAAGCATGATGTCGGAGGGGCATGGTCCGAATCACTAAGGTTCACACCGGCGGCGGAGATGGAGGCGAAACTTCACTAGTAGACGGTAGTAGAGTTGCCAAGAGCAATGCTCGTATAGAAATTGTAGGAACATGCGACGAGGTCAACGCTTTGATAGGCATGATTTTGATGGAAGTGAACCGACTTCCTGATACTCACCCCGATGGTGGAACCCGTATTACAGTAAGGCGGGTCAAGGACGTCTGTGGGTCCGCTTTGGGCAGAATGCAGAGCGAGTTATTCGACTTAGGCGCAGAGTTAGCTTGTCCACCTGACCAGATACCAGAATACATGCAACTTATCGATCAACAAGACTCTGACAGATTATGTGAAGAGATGGATGCGTGGATTGAAGAATTAGATCCATTGGAGAGTTTCATTCTTCCAACAGGCACAGGACCAATCGCTGTTATGCATCTTGCTAGAACAGTAACAAGAAGACTGGAGAGGTCAATGGTTGCAATCAAGGAAGAGATGCGTCCTTTATCTCTTCAATATGTTAACAGATTGTCAGACTGGATTTTCGTGCTTACAAGATGGACTTCGGCAAGGCTTGGTGAAGATGAGACTTTGTGGACTCCCAAGGGTAAAAGAGAGGCAGGTACAGCAGACATGACTCGGCGCCAAAATGCCAACATTTAGGCGGATTTTAGAAAATCAAGCCTCGATAGCACTCTCGCTGAATAGCCTCAGAACGATTACTCCTGCGATAATTAATCCTATACCTAGTATACCGGCAAGGTCTATTTTTTGGTCATAGAGGAAATAAGAGACTACAGTGATCGTAGCGACTCCAACCCCTGACCATATTGCATATGCCACTCCTATGGAGATGGTATCAAGCGTGAGCGAAAGAAAGTAAAATGCTGCGCTGTAACCGACTAAGACAATTATCGAGGGTATAGGTTTGGTGAAACCTTCGGTTGATTTTAGTGACGCAGTAGCGATTACTTCAGACACAATTGCCAAGAAAAGGTAGACCCAATCGTTCATGAATTCTCACCACAATTAACACATTAGTTCTCTGCTTGATTGTAAGACCAAACCTTTGTGGTTATGATTGCCATAACAACAATTTTGGCAGCATCCCAGACCAAGAATGGTTCAACACCCCATTCGAAGGCTTGTGCGAAATCAACTGAATATGCTTCAGCAAGCCATAGTGTACCAATCAAATACACAGGTATCATTGCTGTAAACCAGCAGATTAGTTGAGCCTTGAAATCAGCGATGCCCGCAGTTCTTGAGCGGTCTAGTCCTTCCGCAACCAAAGCAGAGGCAAGTGGGAAAGCGAGTAGATAACCGCCGCTAGCGATTAATGCTCCTTCAGAAAATAGAGCATCTCCGCCTTCTGCAAAAACCGGAGCACCTATTGCTCCAGCTAGTAAGTAAATACAACCGGAAAGGAATGCGTCGTTTCTCCTCAAGTAAACTCCAGTTGCGAGGACAGCGAAGGTTTGGAAAGTGTAAGGAACAGGAGTCCACGGTACAGTGAATGCAATTTGAGCACACAGAGCGGTTAAGGCTGCGAAGAATCCGATAGAAACCGACCTCTCTAAAACAGTAGAGTCTTCAGATGAGAGAGTTTGATGCCAAGTGTGTGGCTTTGACCATGCCATTTGGTTAAACATAACACTTGTAAACCAAATTAGCACTTAGATATTGACCAACTTGATAGTTGAGAAATTGGTTTCACAATCTGCCTAATTCTGACATGTGCTGCTTTGCTGCCGCTAAGACGCCTTTGCTTTCATCGTGAGTTAGTTGAGACATTGCGCTATCCCATTCAAGCCATAGATGCTCTCTATGTTCATGACTTATGTCGACTGACATTGTTTCAGTTTCCGCGATATACCAGAAAACCTCTTTGTCGATTCTCTTTCCTTTATGTCGGAAGTTGTAAGCTGTTCTGTATTGGAAATCATCTATGAATACCGCATCTGAAATTCCCGTCTCTTCCTTCAGTTCTCTTGCTGCGGTAGCCCGCCTATCGGCGTCACTTTCCTCGACGTGTCCCTTTGGAAAATCCCAGTGCCCTTGTGGATACTGTAAGAGTAGAATGGAACCGAAGTTCACCAAAACCACCCCACAAGAGGTCTCCATGACTCTAGGGCATAATCCCCCATTCATAGCCTCATCGCTTTTTCTCGACCCCACATCTTCAAGACATGGACTCTCTCGGCGAATGTCATGTCACCACTGGAGGGGATTGTGAGAGTCGTCGCAGATTCTGATTTAGATGGCTTGATGGCTGCAGCCGTGCTAAAGGCGAGTAAGCCAGAAATTGAAGTTCATTTCGCACATCCAGCACTACTCAGGTCAGGTAATTTAGACCATCTTATCGATAGGCAAACAGCGATTTGTGATCTACCATTTCACAAGGATTGTGGACTATACTTAGACCATCATCTAACGAATAGGCCAACGCATGAAGAGGAAGTTGAGTTCGAAAGTACTGGCGGAATTTGTCACTGGAGAGATACACCTTCAGCAGCGAGAGCTGCTTATGATTTGATGAAGGACGAGTTAGACCTATCTCATCTAGAAGAGGTGATGCCGATTGTAGACTCATTGGATTCAGGAGGCATTTCTCTACAAGAATTCATGGAAGATGGTCCAGTAATTCGATTGTCGAGGTCATTATCGATGTCCGACCCCGAGCACATGCAGGAAGTAATGCATCAATTTGCGTCTGGAATGGAATTGGAGGAGATTTTAGAATCACACAAATCTCGCCTTGACGACCTCAAGCAAGAAAGAGAAATCATGGCAAAGATAGTTCGCAACCGTACCAAAATAATCGATGGATTAGCGATTTGTGATTTGAGTGAAACAGGGCATCGCAGTAATGGATATCTCGTAACTGCTTTAGCTGGCAGTGATGCGATTGCTTGCTGTGTTATTCATGGATACATGGATGGTAGCATCGAGGATGTTAATCGTCCAGCATTGGGGGCATCATTCTATGCTAATTCATTCAGAGGAGAAGACAATCCATACGACTTGTCTATTCTGGCAACTCTTCTCGATGAAACCGGAGGAGGCCATGCAAACGCTTGTGGTTGTAGAATACAACCTTCGGACGGTTCAAAGAGGAATTTAATCCAGGGAGATAAGGAATCAAACCTAGAAAAATGGATTGAAAAATGGTCAAAGCGCGATACGGAAATGAAGCGATAATCAATTCTCATCGCTGAGAACATCGTCATTTGGTAATTTCCACTTTACGATAATTGCAGCGATAATCGCAACACATGCAGCAACCAAGCAAGCAGCAATCATTCCCTCAAGGAATGCTTCCTTGGCACTTGCAATTAATTCTGAACCTTCCATATTTCCGTCTGCAATCATTTGTTTACCGACATTTATTGCAGACGGGAATGAACTTTCAATTGTGTCTGAATCACCCAATGCGGAGTCAGGAATTTTGATAGAACTCTGATAAATTTGGTTTAGAACGCTTCCACCAACAGCAATTCCTAGTGCTCCACCAACCTCTCTGCTCGCATCGTTAGTTGCACTTCCAACCCCTGCTTTTGATTCAGGAACTGAATCCATTACTGCGGTTGTAGACGGCGCCATCGTTAGACCCATACCCCCTCCAATTAGGACAAAAGTCGTAGCAATATACCAATAATTGGTATCAATCTCAATCAAAGAAAACAATAGCAAGCCACTTGCAATAAGTAAAATTCCTGTTGAGATTACGTTTGGTCTGCCAAACTTTTCGACCAGTTTGTCACTATTTGTTGCAGCCGGTAATAGCGCTACAGGTAGTGGAAGGGCTTTCAATGCAGCAGTGAAAGGAGACATTTCTCTAACCAACTGGAAATGTAGCATTTGCATGAATATGAATGATAACATTACGAACATCGTAAATGAAATTGCAATTAATCCGATTGTGAATCTTTTCCCCCTGAAGAATTCCAAGGGTAACAGAGGATGTTCTATTCTATTCTCCCAATATAGGAAGACAGACCCAGAAATTATGGCGATGAATAGCGACAACAATACCTCGGAACTTACCCATCCAAAGTTCGGACCTTCTATGATTGCATACAATAAGAACCCTAAAGATATCACAGATAGGATGGCGCCAATTATGTCTAATGGTCTCCCGGTTTCGTCTTTAGACTTGGGAATGATGAAAAATCCTGAAATTAGTGCTACAACAATAAATGGAACATTGATCAAGAACACCATCTGCCAATCATAATTTTCTACAGCCCATCCTCCCACTAAAATACCGATAGGGCCTCCTATTCCAGCCATTGCTGCCCAAATTCCAATTGCTTTACCTCTCTCATTTTCAGGGAATACTACTAACACTACAGAAAGTGTTGAAGGCATAACCAAAGCCGCACCTAAACCCATACCAGCTCTTGCAAAAATAACTTGATTCGAAGTTTCAGCAAAAAACGCTGTCCAGGCTGAAAAAATTCCTATGATTACCAGACCAGTATGGAGGGTTCCTTTTCTCCCAAATCGGTCTCCTAAAGCTCCCATCAAAAGTAGGGTCCCACCGAATACAAGCACGTAGGAGTCCATAATCCACTGAAGTTCAGAATTGTCAGCATTAAGATCGGTTGACAATTCAGGAAGGGCAACATTCAATGTAAGGTTATTCAGCATTACAATAATCAAACCGAGGTTCAATATTGCAAGGATGTACCACCTATTTTTTGGATATGAAACAGATTCAGTTTGTATCATATCCATACTTTGTCCTAATTTTTTTAGCATTTAATAATGATGCAAGGGAGCCCATACATCCCTTCATATACTACATTTTGAGCGAAGGGGCATGGAAAGCATTACTGACCCTGATATGCTTAAGGATAGAGCATTCTACAAATTAGGGCTTTTCACCTATGACAATAGGAAGGCTGTTTTCATTACAGGTCTTCTATCTTGTTTCTTGATGTCATCGCTGATGATTATGGGCCCAAATTGGGCGGAATCTTGGGGAGAAGGTGACCTTGAGTCAATCGAAGCGGGAGATAAGTTGGAGGATGCATTCTTTGGGGAAGAGGAAGATGTTGAAGGCTTCATATTCCTGGTTTATCACGACTCATTGAATGATTCAGATGAGGAATGGAGAAAAGAAGTAACAGAGGCTTTGTCGGTTTTTGCAAAGATGGACGAAGTGGAAATAGAGTATTCATGGAACCAAACAGGCGATGAGCGGGATGAGTTTGTTTACGAAGACGAAGAAGGATTCTGGGCAAAAAATCGAGTGACCATAAGCCTAGACAGGAAAGAAGCAAAATCACTCTATGCCGACAACTACGAGTCGATTGAAATCGATTCGGACTTTGAGTCATGGCGCACAGGGAATGTTGCAATAGACGTAACATTCGATACAAGAATTCAGGATGATTTAATCAAAGCAGAACTGGTTTCTGGACCTTTGACTTTGATCATTCTAGGAATTGTATTCGGTACACTAATCGCAGCACTCCTGCCGCTAGGCGTTGCGGTTCTGACAGTATTAGCTGCGATGGGAATTACGATTTGGTTGTCAAACACAACCGACGTAACTCAATACGCTTTGAACATCATCACACTGATTGGAATTGGAGTTTCCGTAGACTACTCTTTATTCATGGTTAATCGATTCAGAGAAGAACTCAATCGTGGTAGAGATATGAGAATCTCAACCGCAATGACTGTAGCAACCGCTGGTAAGGCGGTATTCTTCAGTGGAGTAACCGTTGCAATCGGATTAATGGGCATGTTATTCTTCGAAAACACAGGTCTCCCAAGTCTGGGTATTGGTGGCACATTGGCCGTTTCGGTTGCGATGATATTCTCGATTATTGTTTTACCAGCAGTTCTGGCAATGCTTGGACATAGGCTATTCAAGTACAAAATTCCGTTTGCTTTTAGCACCGACAACGATGATGGAGACGGAATTTGGTCTAAGATTGCTAAAACCGTGATGGACAGACCGTGGGCTGTATTGATTCCAACATTGATTATTTTGCTCGGTGCTGGATTGCCCTTCTTACAGGCGGATTTCTCCATTGCATCTAGAGATGCACTACCTCCTGATGACGAAACAAGAGTGGGCTTCGAGCACATGGACGAAAAGTGGCCTGAGGGTGCAGTAAACTCTGCCATGGTGGTAGTCGATTTTGATGGTGAGGACCCACTTGCAGAACAGAATATTCGTGCAATGTACAACTGGATGGCAGGTCAGTTAGAAGATGACAGGGTTCTGGAAACCTTTGGATACGCAATGCCATATCCTGGCGTGACCGAGTCTGAAGCAGTAGCATACTGGCAGACTCCTAATGAGGATTTGACCCCTGAGCAGGTAGCAACAAGAGAATACATCAAACAACAATTCGTTTCAGATAACGTTACTTACATCGTATTTTCACTGGATGGACCCATCACCGGTGAAGATAGTCGTAACTTTGTCAATGATGTAAGAGAAGAACGTTCAGAGCTGATTGATGATCTTGTAATCGGCAAGGAAGGTAAGTTGCTTGTTGCTGGTTTTGCCGCATATAGCGTCGACGTTTTGGATGCAATCGTGGAGAATCTTCCAATCGCAATTGTCTTCATCTTCACTTCAACGATTGTCTTGATTTTCATCCAGGTAAGGAGTGTAATCATCCCAATCAAAGCCATTGTCATGAATATATTATCAATTTCAGCCTCCTTCGGAATGCTGGTCTTCGTATTCCAATGGGGTAATGGTGCTGAATTGTTAAACTTCACACCTCAACCGATTGAAGCAACAAATCCAGTGATAATGTTCTGTATTGTATTCGGTCTTTCAATGGATTACGAAGTATTGATGCTTTCTAGAATTCACGAAGAATGGGAAGTAACTGGAGATAACACACAAGCTGTAGCAAATGGCTTGCAGAAGACTGGCAGATTGATTACAGGTGCGGCAGCAATTATGGTCGTAGTTTTCATGGCGTTTGGGCTATCATCTGTTGTGATTCTGAAACAAATTGGTTTTGGTCTAGCACTAGCAATTCTTCTAGATGCCACAATAGTTAGAGCATTAGTCGTACCTTCAACAATGCGACTGATGGGTAAGTGGAATTGGTGGAGCCCGAGTTGGCTTGGTGGGAATAAAGACGCTCACGCTTCAACAGGATCAAACAACATCGAAGATGTACAAAAATCCGAGAAATGAATGGAATACCATTAGAGCAATCAGAAGATCTGCAGCCCTGCCGTGTTTCGCTTTCTGTAACTTGTCTTTCCTGGCATTTCTTCCCCACCTTGCCATAATCCATAGCAAGATTATTCCGAGCGGTCCTGTGAATCCGTGAAGGCTTCCAGGTAATAACCCAAGCCCGGTGTAATATCTAGCGAAGAATGCGATGAACACAGAAATTATGGCTGCTTGTAGGATTCTTTCGCCTACTTTTTCATGTCTTTCTAGTTCTTCCTGGCGGCTAACGCCTTTCAATTCTCGACTTTTTTTCTTCCAGCCATACTGCCACCACATCCAACCAAGAATTGCTGCAGCTGTAATGGGATGCAGTAGCAGGATGACGGTGTCTGCAGCCCCCATTAATTTGCATTGGGAGGGCTTCTCTTTCATTGTTGTTTGGAAGAAATTAGAGCCGGTGGCTCTAAAGAGGTCCGACTGAGGCCCTCACCCCGTAGGGGTGAAAATGCTGCAAGAGAATAACCTCGCCGTTTGTCTCAAAACCGGCATGTTAGAACACCTCCCTCCAAGAACTCGACAATCCAAGGTTGCGAAAACCGCAGAGTGGAGGGCTCTAGATAAGCCATGGAAGTCATTACTTCTCATCTGTCTTCATGAGGTACAGATTCCTGATGAAGAAGAAGGAAATTCTGCGCCCATGATGCGGAACCGCAGAGTTCAGAGAGGTAGAAGGGGTGCTAAATCACATTCAGGACCGCTAGAATGGTTACCAAAGGCAGAAGATGTATTGATCGATGATGGTTCACCAACAGCCTACAGATTAGCGGTTTTGCTAATAAGAAAGACTCTGTTTTCAGACGATTGGGATGAAGGTTGGGACAGCATCCTTGAAGGATTAAGAGAAGATGCAACAACTCAAGGTGTCCATCCAGTTTGGTCAAAGATGGCTGAGGCAACCCCAATTCTAGCACAATTTGCTGCCTTCCCTCAATCTGAGGTTAAGGAACAAGAAGCGGACAAGTTTGACACTGAAATAGCGAGAATAGACCCTTCAAATGGCAAATCACTGGCAAATGCGCTCTCAACATTCGAGGCTACCTCCTCCGATGCGAAAGTAAAGATGGCACTCAGAACAGCCATTGCTCAGTTGAATGGAAAGAGAGGGCTTCGAGATATAGCAGGACTTGAGAACCTAGAAGGTGAATCATCTATCATCAGTGTTTTACTGCACATACACTTAGGGAATGATGCAACTGATTCACTTAAAGAATTAACAAAGTCGGATGCAGAATTAGCAGACGCATTCTCAGATTTGATGGATTTGAGAAATGGAACCTGTAAGGACTGGAATAACTCTAGAACGCTTACTGGTGATGATGAATTATCCTTAGTCCGCAAAACTAAGGCTTGGGCTCTATTACCAGATGAGGCAGAAGAACTTTCCAGCGACGATTTACAATCAGCTTTACACCTAGAACTCACTGCACAGCAAAAAGAGACCATCACCTGGTGGAGATTAGCTGCTCTAGTCCGAGAAGGTTCTTCGGAGCTAGCCTTGGAGTTGCTGACTTCTCTGAAGGTAGAGCCTGATGCAGAAATGTCAACCTTAATTCCACTTGTCAAAGAACTTGGACAGAATGCGACAGAATGGTTGGTAGAGCAAACAGAAATATTGGCTGAAGAGGGGCTGTCTTCAATTGTAAATGATACCAGTCTAGGAATCGATTTACGCTCAGCCGCTGCAAGAAAACTCCATGATAGTGAAGCATCCCTCGGTATTGATTCATCTATTGATTTGTTTTCAAGAAATCTCGACTTGAAGAGGCTTGCAGAAGTCCTACTTGTGGATGATCAAAGGTGCATTGAGCACCCATACGCTACTCTTCTAGTTGCACATCTTCTGCCTGCTAAGTTAAAAGGTTGGGACTTCGAAACAATACGGAGAGCAAGGCGAAATGCACTGGCCACAGTAGAGAATGCAGAGGTTCCAAGTGCATTTTCACCCGCTAGCAAAGGACTCATTTTGATGTTGGATGGAGCAGCCCAATCAGATGACGATTGGGTTGTTGACACTTTAGACAAAAACGGTATCAAGGCATTCAATAATTGCAAACAGGCACTGAAGGATGGAGGAGATGGTTTAGCAGATTCTAAGGTCCTTGATACCCTCGCAAAGAGTGTTTCAGAGGCTGATTTATCAGATATTGAATCTAGGTTGTTCAGCGCTGTTATCGACACATTGCGTTTGAACAGAGCTTCGTGGCTATTGCAAACAGGTAAGTCAAGAGGTGTTGTCGAATTACTCGATGGCCTACTTTCAGGTGATGTAACAGCCATGCCAATGATGCAGGCAGTTAGGCATCTGGTTTTGGAACACGATATCGGTTTGACTAATTTGGTATCTTGGTATCAAGAAAACGACCCGCAATCACCGTGGCATACACTCGCACGTGCCGCTATGCACGTTAGCAACAAAGACGAACTGAACGCTGCTAGAGATTACAAGAAAGCAGGTGACCACGAGGAATTCGATTACGAACACAAGATTTTGCTCCATAGAAAAGCATTGATTCACCTCGCACATGCAGAGCAATGGTCAGAGGCAGTTTCACTACTAGAGAACCAACCTGCTCTCAAGTCAGCACTTACAAAGAGATTCCAACTATACCTGAATGTCTCCCATATCGCAGCAAATAAGCGCAATACAGACGAAGCGACAAGGATGCTGACAAACTTCGTAAAGCGAACTGAAATGGTTGAACAGGAGGACCAATTCGGCAATATCCAGAGTGTGGAGAGAGTCAAACATTCTGAAGAAGAATTAGACATGCTGAGGAATTATCCTAGATCACACCCACGTCACCTTCCAATAGAGCCATTCTCTGGCAGAGTAAAAGCGGCATTGAATTCATTACAAAGAGAGAGACGAAGAAACCGTCATACCTTTGAGAACCGGTATGCACAAGCAATGTTACATGACCCGTCGGGAGAGGAAATTTACGAAATCGCTCTTTCAGCAGCAGAAGAGAAACCACTTGAAGGTTTGATGCTACTAGAAAGGGCACAAAACTCCGGTAAATTTGGTGTTCTAGACATCAAGAGACTCGCTGATGCAGAGAGGGGATTGTTCGCAACGCATAGACACAATCTCCCTGTTAAGCAGAGGTCGTATCTTAGAAACCTGGCATTAACACCTCTAGTGATTATTGACACTAATATCCTAGTCGATGAACTTCAGAACAGAATTTCAGAGAGATTAGGAATTAATTCAGAAGCTTCTCTTGACGTAGGTGGTAGAGGAAGATTCCATCGAATCTTAAAACACCGCTCTGCAGAAGGAGTCATCAAATTGTGGCTACCAAAGATTGTTCAAAATGAATTGATTTCTATTGCAACAGATGTGGAGAGGATTAGAGAGAGATTTTCTGAAACCCTTGTGTCTGGTAAAGAATTGAACTCAATCTTGAATGAGGAGTCTCTACTCGAAATAGCGAATGAGGTAATCTCTGAATTCTCAAATTGGAAACCATTAGATTTGCACATTGAAGACGAAGCTGACGATGTAGACATTCGCGCAGGATTGAAGACATTCTTGTTAGAGCACACTGAAGTTTATGATGAAATCACGGCAATGAAGAGGTTACATGGTGAGCCTATGCGTGAAGTGATTGACGACAAGGACATCTATCCAGAAAAGGCAGACCAGTCACTAATGTGCCTCTCTACGGCTATGGCAAACCGTCCGCTTGGTGAAATTGGTAGTATTCTAATAGCTACAAGGGATTCAGATTTCGCTCTAGTTGCAAGAGCGATTGAAGAGAGATTTGGATTCGGAGTCATAGCAAGTAGCCGCGACCTAAACTCATGGTTAAGATGAGAGTTTTTGAAGACCTAAATCAATGGTCTATCATCAATGGCGTCATTTAAAAAATCACTCGTTATGATAAGGAAACATACCATCTCACATGTGAGATATGATTGCTTTTCCAAACGCAGAACAAGATAGAAGTTCTGCGTCATCCATCAGCCTTTCAAAGTCGTAGGTGACGGTTTTTGCCGAAATTGCTCCTTCCATTCCGCCAACGATTAGGTCAGCAGCTTCACTCCAACCCATGTGGCGCAACATCATTTCAGCAGACAAGATTAGAGAACCAGGGTTTACCTTGTCTTGTCCTGCATACTTTGGAGCGGTTCCGTGGGTTGCTTCGAAAATTGAGATTCCAGTATCGTAATTGATGTTTGCACCAGGTGCAATTCCAATTCCACCTACCTGTGCAGCTAGAGCATCAGAAATGTAGTCGCCGTTCAAGTTCATAGTTGCCAATACGCCATACTCTGCTGGCCTTGTGATAATTTGTTGAAGCATAGCATCAGCGATTACATCTTTGATTGTGATTGTGGTTCCAGTATTCGGATTTTCAAAGGTGCACCATGGCCCTCCATCAAGTTCAGTAGCACCAAATTCATCTTTTGCTAGTTGGTATCCCCAATCTCTGAAGCCACCCTCTGTGAACTTCATAATGTTGCCTTTGTGAACAAGTGTGACACTGTCCTTGTCATTGTCTACTGCGTACTGTATAGCAGCGCGAACGATTCTTGCAGTACCCTCTTTACTGATTGGCTTAATTCCGATTCCAGAAGTATCCGGGAATCTGATTTTGTCAACGCCCATTTCATTGACCAAGAAATCGATTACCTTGGCAACACCTTCTGAACCCGCTTCCCATTCAATACCAGCGTAAACGTCTTCGCTGTTCTCTCTGAAGATGATCATGTCGACATCTCCGGGAGCCTTTACTGGTGATGGTGTTCCTTCATACCATCGGACAGGCCTCACACATGCGAATAGATCCAACTTCTGTCGAAGAGCGACATTCAGAGAGCGAATTCCGCCACCGACAGGTGTAGTTAGTGGGCCCTTAATCGAGACCAACCCGGTCTTCATTGCATCTAATGTCGCTTCTGGTAGCCATTCTCCTGTGTGATTGAATGCCTTTTCACCTGCAAGGGTTTCACTCCACGTAATTTGCTTGTTACCAGAGTACGCTTTCTCAACTGCAGCATCGACAACCTCTATCATTACCGGTGTGATGTCCACTCCAATTCCATCGCCTTCAATATAGTGAACAATTGGATTATCTGGTACAACTAAAACTCCGTTTTCCATTGTGATTGGACTGCCTGACATGGTGCTCGTTACACGCCAACTTGACCCCCTTCATCAACACAGCGGTCGACGGTGGTTTCTTCCCTTAGCGACATTTGGGCGATTTATGCAGGGAACCGTCGAATGGACTGGTGGCAAGAACATGGTTGGAATCAACTCCAAAGGTCAGCGAATAGAGATGAACTGGGAGGACGGACCTAGTCCAATGCAATTAGCACTTCAGATGATAGGTGCATGTTCAATTGTAGATGTTGTAATAGGCCTTAAGGAAAGAGATTTTTCCAGAGTGTGGGTAGACATGGATTCAACTCGTAATGACGAATCTCCTCGCTATTTCACTTCGATTCACTTCGTATACCATGTTGAAGGAAACGTACCTCAGAAGTTGGTGGAAAGAGTCGTACACAAGTCTCATGAAAAATATTGCAGTGTATCAAACAGTCTAAGAAAAGACTGCAAGATTACCTCTGAGGTAGTCATTCATCAAAGTCAAGAGTAATCCAGCCATCTTCTAGAGAGATGTTCTTGAAATTATTATTCAAGCCTGCAGCTTGTGAAAGTTGCAGAGGTAGTGTTTCTAGAGCGTTGAGAACTAGATTTCCAACAGCATCATGAATCCTTACCCAACTCTGCCCGAGACCTTCTGGAGCAGGATTCAATTTTGCAACTCCGTCCACATTTACGGTTGCAAAAGGACGCACTAAGCCGGATTCTCCCAAGTCAACGATCATTGAAATTTTCAGATTTTTTCCATCAATTTCTAATTCGATTGAAGAAGGCATAATTTGGAAACCATCAGGAATACCATCCAACCCCTTTTCACCACGCTTGTGCCTCATGGAGATGAATCTCCTTACCCATGCTAACAGCACAGAAGTGCAGAAAACCAAATCTTTCTTTGGAGCTTGTGTTGATATGGAATGATCGCCTTTCCAACCCCACCCACATTTATCGTGCTTGACGGGGGTAAGTTCTGGCATCCAAGACAGATAGCTTGGTTTTGCATTAGGGTGGTCGATAACCACGAATGCATCCCCTTCAGAAAGTTCAGCATCCTTTTGGTGGATTGATTTTGGTACAGACAACACCAAGCCTAGGATAATTGCAAGCGGGTCGAGTGCTGCAGGCCATCCATCCAATGGTTCAGCCTCTTCTTCTAACCAAACTCCATTGGCAAGTTCTTCTCCTAGACCAAGTCCTTTTGCGAAAGTAAATGCATCTCTCCAAGCAGATTTTGAAAGTCCTACGTCAAGTGCAGCTTTTCCCATTGAACGGGCACTTTGTCCCAGATTTTCCTTATCACCAAGTCCTTCTAACCATTCTCTGAGGATTTGGTCTCCATCTCCAAAAGACCTTCTTTTGTTCTTTGAGATGTCATTCAACCATTCCTGTTCTTGCACAGCTCTATCTTTGTCACTCAAACCAAGTTGAGTTTGCAAAGCCTCAAGCATTAACGCACCTTCTCTTGATAGTGCGCCATCTGACCAAGCGAGTGCTAGGCCGTGCTCGAATGGGGTAGGAGCCATCGGTTAGCCTCCGATGATATCTCTCACTAGTTGGAGGTGCCTCTCAAAACTAAGTCCAAGTTCTCCACGCTTCCTTGCTAACAGCTCAACCTCTGATGGGTCGAGTATGTCATCCACCCACACGGTTTCTAGGAGTAGTTTGTAGGTCGCTTCCGAAGGATTAGATTCTGGAGCTCCATTTTTCAATTCGGGAACCTCCTTATCAGTAAAGGAAATCACTGTCTCTTCAACTGTACTTTCGTCTTCTTCTGCGAATGAAGATAGGGGATCATCATCTTCAGCAAATGCAGCAAGCGGATCATCCTCCTCTTCAAACATAGAAAGTGCATCATTGCCTCCACTGTAGGATGATTTTGTGCCTATCTCAAGTTCTGCAAAGGGGTCGATTTCTTCCTCATCTTCAGGTGGTAAATCAGTTGTCTCAAACGGTAACACATTACTCACTAAAAATAACAAATTTACTCATAGTTATTGAAACCATGTATTGGTGCATCTCAATTTTCACTAAGAATTGCAACCACATTTGCGCCACTAATTGTAGATTGTATTATTTACAAACTCCACTTAGGAGTTTCATGAAAAGATTGCTTGTGCTGCTTCTCTCGCTCGCAATCATGAGCCAAGTCGAGGCAATCCCTACAGGAGTTGGAGATATTGGCGATAATGGATGTGTTTGTCATGGAGCATACTCAGAAGAGACAAAAGTGAACTTGTCGGGACTACCTGACGTCTATAACTCAACTCAGAGTTATAACTTGACTCTCACAATTGAATCAAGTTTGGAGACTAATGACCCTCAAGGTGGATTTAGAATATTGATTTCCCACGGTGAAATAACAGGTGACGCCCAAGAATTAGAAGAGGGTTATACTCACTCTTCTTCAAACAACAATCAACGTACTTGGGAGTTAATCTGGACTGCACCGGAATCAGATGCAGAGTTGGTTACTTTCATCACTTACGGAAATGCTGTAAATGGAAATGGAGCAGCATCCGGAGATGAATGGAACTCAAATTCGTACGCAGTTCCAGGTCCAAATTACGAGGGCGAAATAGTCACTCCAATTACAGAGGATTCAATTTCATCTAGACAATTAGCAGTTGGAGCAATCGGCATAATTGCCGTATTATCCTTGACGGTGATGGCAGTTAAGGATTAGTTGACGAACTCGATGTTTCTCGACTTGAGAGCACGTAGTTGTCTGTTCTCGCTAGCACCGTGAATTTGTTCAGAACGAACTCCAGTCAATACTAACATCACGCGAATGTCCTCTCCGAGGCTCTCGTCGACTGCGGCTCCCCAAATTATTCTTGCATTTTCGCCAACTTTGCTCTGAATTAGTTGAGCGCACTTTTCTGCTTCGCCCAATGTCAAACTTGAACCTCCAACAACGTTGATTAGAGCGCCTCTTGCATCTGAAACATCCAAGTCAAGTAGTGGTGAATGCAACGCTTCCAAAGTAGCTGCTTCTGCTCT
>MDTD01086619.1_pt1 | contig 18386 bp, 15 predicted proteins | sample 811221 | NCBI WGS metagenome assembly MDTD01 (sample SAMN05326646, study PRJNA326480) | marine metagenome | isolation source: seawater | place: Pacific Ocean: South West | collected 2011 | reverse complement strand
TTTAAAATTTAGAGACAATAACTTCATTGTAACATTTCATCCTGAAACTCTTGATCCAAAATCGAGCATTCGTCATCTAAAAGAGCTACTAAATTCACTAGATAATTTTAAAAATAGCTTAATAATTTTTACACTTCCAAACGCTGATGCAGGTAATGCTGATCTAAGAGACTTGATTCAAGATTTTTCTTTAACAAGAGATAATTGCTATTCATTTAGCTCACTTGGTCATAACAAGTACATCTCCTTATTGAAAATAGTAGATTGTGTGATTGGAAACTCATCCAGTGGAATAATTGAAGCACCTTTTCTTAAAACCCCCACAGTAAACATTGGAAACAGGCAAGCTGGAAGAGAATTTTCCAAGAGTGTGATTAATTGTGACCCAGATTCAAGCTCAATAACTTCTTCGATTAATAAAGCTCTTTCCAGTTCTTTTGTCCAGAAAATTAACTCAGCGGATACACCTTATTACAGCAAGGGAACTGTTAATAGAGTTATTGAAGTGATAGAGAGTAGAATTAAAGACTTATCAGCCTATAAAGAATTTCATGATGTAAGCCCTTAAATCACTTCTGCGTAATAGCTATATTAAAATCTTTTTTTTATCACTATAATTATCTTTTTTTATGCCCAGGTGGTGGAATTGGTAGACACAAGGGATTTAAAATCCCTCGAAGGCAACTTCGTGCCGGTTCAAGTCCGGCTCTGGGCACCACAGAGAAATAGGTTATTTTTTGCATAAAATATACATTTTTGATAACTTTGCGAGAGGTTTTATAAACAATGTCTAAAAGTTCAAATTATGTTGAAGATTTTGATATTATCGAAATTTTAAAGACTCTATGGTCTGAAAAAAATATAATTATTTTATTGACATCAATATTTGCATTATTTTCGGTAGTCTATGCATTATATTTACCAAACTTGTATACCTCTTCAGCACTTTTAAAAGTAACCAAAAATGGAAGTGAAAATTCAGGCGGCAACTTAACAGAGTTAGCCTCTAGATATGGCGGACTTGCATCAATGGTTGGAGTTTCACTGCCGTCAAGTGGAATCGATGATGCTACTTATGCAGTTGAGATTATCAAGTCTAGAGATTTTGCTAAACATTTAATGACATTTCCTTATATTAAACAAAATCTAATGGCTACTAAGTCTTTTAATAATTCAACCAAGCAAATCATTTATGATGAAGATATCTATAATAAGGAACTTGATGTGTGGGTCAGAAAAGATGTTAAGTCTGGAAGTGCAGAACCAACCTATTTAGAAGTTCATAGCAGCGCTTTAAAAGATCTTATGGTGAAATATGATGTGGATACTGGACTAATTAAAATTTCATTTGAGCATCTTTCACCTGTTTTTGCTCAAGAGTTTGTTTCTTTAGTTATAAGTGAAGTAAATACCATTACGCGAGAAATTAAATTACAGGAAACAAATACTGCTCTAGATTATTTAAATCAAGAGTATGAAAAAGTTAATCAGCAAAGCCTTAAATTATCTATTAATGCTCTTATTAGCAATCAAATGAATGATAAGATGATAGCAAGTATTAGAGAGGACTACTTGTTATCAATTTTAGATCCACCTGTAGTCCCTGAATTAAAGTCTAATCCAAAAAGATCCCTAATATGCATTGTTATAACTATCTTTGGTGGATTATTTTCAATAATAATTGCATTTATCAAGAGCTATCTTTCAAATAGAACTTTTAAGCTAAATTAATGGTGCTAATAAAAATGCGTTTAGATTTCTAAGATGAGGTAATACGTAAATGGAGAGCAATATTTGGGCAGTTATTCCTGCTAGAGGAGGCTCCACAGGAGTAAAACGAAAGAATATAAAAGAATTAAATGGCAAACCCCTAATTGCTTATACTATAGATTCTTTACATAAATCAGATTCCTTTGAGAAAGTAATTGTTACTTCAGACTGTGAAGATATCCTTTCGGTATCAAAGAAATATGGAGCTGACATTTTTTTAAGGGATAACCCTAAAGAGTCTGACAATATAACTATGACTGACGTTCCAACCATATCTTGCCTAGAAAATTTTGACAAAGAGATTCCGGATTTTGCATTTATGGTTCAGTGCACAGCACCTTTTATAAAAGCTGAAACTTTCAAAAAAGCATGTACAAGATTACTTGAAAATCCTGAATCAACAGTTTTTGCTGCAGAGGAAGCCCACTATTTCCTATGGAAAAAATCAAATAATAATGATGAAGATTCATCATGGGAGACAATTAATCATCCATTCAACTCAAGAGTCGGCCGCCAATTCAAGAAAGAGATGCAAGTTCATGAAACTGGGGCATTTTATGGTTTTAAGGCCTCAAATTTTATTAAAGCTGGCCATCGGTTTTTTAACGATGCTTACCCTATTATCATTGAAGGAAATGAGTCAATTGATATTGACACTAATGATGACTGGAATTTTGCTGACTATACCTCAAAAAATATGGAGTAAAAAATCAATTTCATACAGCCACCAAGTTCATAATAGAATAGAAACATGATTATAAATAAGCGTATAGATGAATTTATTATTGACAATAAAATGTCTATAAAGACTGCACTTAAAAAAATAGATGATTCAAATAACCAAATTATTTTTGCTGTCGATAAATCAAAAAGAATTACAGGTGTTTTGACAGATGGAGACATAAGAAGATGGCTAATAAATTCAGAAAACCCTGATTTAGAACAACAAATTAATTCAATAGCCAAGAAAGATTTTACCTCAGCATCAATAGATCTAAGTCCAAATGAGATTTCAGATCTTATAAATTCAAGAATCAGAACAATACCCCTTATAAATAAAAAAAATCAGGTTGTTGCTATTGCAGAGTCCAAAAGTGAGAAAGTTATAATTGGTAATAAAACCATATCAGATCAAAGTCCAGCTTTTATCATTGCGGAGATAGGAAATAATCACCAAGGTAATCTAGATTTAGCTAAGAAATTAATTGACCAATCAATTGAAGCAGGTGTTGATTGTGTAAAATTTCAAATGAGATCAATGGATCAACTTTACAAAAATAGAGGTAACTCTAAAGATATAAGTGCCGATTTAGGAGATCAATATACTTTAGATCTCTTATCAAAATTCCAACTTTCAAATGAAGACCTATTCAGTGCTTTTGATTATTGCAAAGAAATGGGAACTATTCCCTTATGCACGCCTTGGGACTTAGAAAGTTTAAGAATTCTTGAGGAATATGGCATGGATGCTTACAAGATTGCTTCTGCTGATTTTACAAACTATGAAATACTTGAGGCAGCTGCAGTGACTCATAAACCATTGATATGCTCTACAGGTATGTCAAATGAGTTAGAGATAACAAAAAGCTCAAGGTTTTTAAGCTCCCTTGGCGCACAGTGTATATTTCTCCACTGCAATTCAACTTATCCAACGCCATATAAGGATATAAACTTAAAATATTTAAATCATTTAAAAGAATTAACAGGATCATTGGTTGGATATTCTGGTCATGAAAGAGGTCATATAGTGGCTTTGGCAGCAATTAGCATGGGCGCAAAAGTTATTGAGAAGCATGTTACTTTAGATAAGAGTCTCGAAGGTAACGATCATAAAGTTAGCTTAACTCCCGATGAGTTTAAAGAGTTTGTTAATTCTGCTAGAGATATTGAAGAAGCTTTGGGTAATAACAGCCCAAGAGAAATAACTCAGGGTGAATTATTGAATAGAGAGGTGCTAGCTAAAAGCTTAATTGCTAAAAACAAAATCAAGAAAGGCAATAAAATCAAACGAGAAAATATCGACATCAAGAGTCCTGGTCAAGGTATTCAACCTAATAGAATAGATGAGCTCGTTGGGAGAGTCGCTCAAAGAGATTTTGAACAGGGAGACTTTTTCTTTGAATCAGATTTAAAAAAGCCCATTGAGAGAAAGTCTTTCTATGAATTTAATAGACCCTTCGGGATTCCTGTTAGATATCATGACTTTAAAAGCTTAACAGAGGAAATGAACATAGACTTCATGGAGTTTCATCTTTCCTATCAAGATCTTCGTGAAAACCCTTTAGATTATATTGATGAAAACCAAAAATGTGGTTTTTCAGTTCACACACCTGAGCTTTTTGAAAATGATCACATCCTCGATTTATGTTCATTAAATGATGAATATAGAGAGATATCAAAAAGGCATTTTAAAGAAGTGCTAGAACACATTATGCTAATAAGCAAAAGGTTTAAGAAAACTAAAAAACCAATCCTAATTTTAAATGCAGGTGGGTGGGATAAAGATAACTTTATTGAAAACAAAGAAAAAGGTATTAAGTACAAAATCCTCAAAGAATCTTTAGAAGCATTTGATTTGTCTGATGTAGAATTATCAATTCAAACAATGCCACCCTTTCCTTGGCATTTTGGTGGACAAAGCCATCACAATCTTTTTGTAGATCCCAATGAAATCCAACAATTTTGTTCAGAAACTGGATTCAATGTATGTTTAGATGTGTCACATTCCGCAATGGCTTGCAGTTATTATGGGTGGGACCTTATAGAGTTCACTAAAAAAATATCTCCACATATCAATTATTTTCACATAGTTGATGCCAAAGGAAGTGACGGAGAGGGCGTTGAAATTGGAAAAGGTGATGTTGATTTTGAATTATTTTCAAATCTAATCAATAAAGAGTGTAAAAACATTCCCTTTATTCCAGAAGTTTGGCAGGGTCATAAGGATAAGGGAGCTGGGTTTTATAATGCACTTAATTTTCTTGAAAAATATTTATAAAATTTTTTTTAGATGAGATATCTTTTTGACGGAGATTATTCGAAGTCTCAGCTACCAGCTTTATTCCTTGACAGAGATGGCATTATAAATATTGACCATGGTCACGTATATAAAATTAGTGATTTTGAATTTAATGATGAAATATTTAATTTAGTTAGAGAAGCAAAAAAAAATAACTTTCTGGTAATAGTAATTACAAACCAAGCTGGAATTGCTAAAGGTTTTTATACGGAGGAAGATTTTAAAAAGCTTTCACATTGGATGTTAAAAATATTTTTGGAAAAAAATGCAAAAATTGATGCAATTTATTACTCCCCATTTCATCCTACCATGGGCAAAGGTAAATATCTTTTAAAGGAAAATACAAGAAAACCAGGTGCAGGAATGATAGTCGAAGCAATGCAAGACTTTAACATAAATATATCAAAATCAATCTTAGTTGGAGATAAATTAAGTGATATTCAAGCAGGTATTGCAGCCAATATAGAGCATAATTTTCTTTATAAGAACTCTGACGACTTATCTAAAAGATTCTCGGAGAGAACTATAAGAAAACTTATAAAGAAAATAGAATCTCTCAATGATGTCCATCCATTCTTAAACAAATAATTCAATTAGGTCGAAAACTAGTATAAATGTTAAAATTTTAGACATTTAGAAAAGTAAATTAGTTATGAATATTAATCATTTCCAGCTTCCTGTCTCTTCATCAATAAGAGACTGCTTGGAAGCCATTAATGAAAACAAACATGGAATTATTTTTATACATGACTTATCGAAAGTTAAAAAGATTATTGGTGTTCTTACTGATGGAGATATTCGAGACTGTTTATTAAAAGGAGCAAAAATAGATGACAAAATTAAGAAACACATCAATAAAGATTTTGTTTATGCTGAAATAGACTCACCTCGAGAAGAGATTTTAAAAAGATTGGATACTAATATAAAGGTGATACCAATTTTAAAGAAAAATAAGTCTCTAAATGATATTGCTAACAGAGACTATATTCCTAATCCATCTGAAAGAAGTATTTTTGTGCGCTCTAGGGCGCCAGCAAGAATAACTTTTGGAGGTGGTGGATCTGACCTGACCTATTTTTTTACCAAAGAGAAGGGAGCAGTCATCAATGCAACTATCTCTATTTATAGTCATGCACTTCTTTCACTAAGAAATGACAATAAGATTATTGTAAATTCATTAGATTTTAATAAGAAATGGACTTCAAATAATCTTGAAAGTGCTCTAAAAATAAAAGATAAAAGTTTTGGATTATTCAAAAGCCTTTTTATGGCTATAAATCCTAATCATGGTTTTGAATTAACTGTTTATTCTGATTTCCCAAAAGAATCTGGTTTAGGAGGTTCTTCTGTTGTCTATGCTGCAATAATAGGCTGCTTTAATGAATTAAGGGTTGATAAGTGGGATTCTTATGATATTTCTGAAATAGCATTTCAGGCAGAAAGATTACATATGAAAATTGCTGGTGGATGGCAGGATCAATATGCTACTGTGTTTGGTGGATTCAATTTCATAGAATTCAATAAAAAAAATAATTCCGTTCATAACTTAAAAATTCCTAAAAAGATTATCCTTGAAATGGAAGAGAACTTACTCTTATTTGAAATACCAAAAAAAAGAATTGCTACCGGAGGCGATATACATAGCAACCAGAAAAAAACTATGGAAACAAAAAAAGCAAACAGTAAGATGAAAGAAGCAGTGAACCTTTGTTACGAAATAAAAGAGCAACTCCTTAGAGGTAATTTAGAGATGTTTGGTAAATCTTTGGATAAGGCATGGAGGCTAAAAAGAACATTTAGTAAGAAAATATCAAATAAACACATTGATGCAATTTATGAGCATGCCATAAAAAATGGAGCTATTGGCGGAAAACTAATGGGAGCAGGAGGGGGTGGATTCTTTTTATTTTATGTCAATCCATTACTTAGAAGTCAGCTGATAACGGCAATGAATAAAAAAGGGCTGAAAAATACTAACTTTTCATTTGATAAAGAAGGTATGCAATCATGGACTATAAGACAATAGCTTATGAAGATAGGTAAATTTTATATAAATCAGGGAAACACCTTTGTTATTGCTGAAATAGGAAATAACCACAATGGATCATTTAAAAGAGCAAAGGAGATGGTGGATTTAGCAATTGAGTCAGGTGCTGATTGTGTCAAATTCCAAATGAGAGATATGGAAGAAACCTATCGAAAAAAAACCCTTCAAAAAAAAGGCGATGATCTTGGCACTGAGTATGTATTAGATCTTCTAGAAAGATTTCAATTAACGATAGATGAGCATAAGAAAATATTCCAATATTGTAATGATAAGAATATTATTTATATGTGCACCCCTTGGGACAAAAAAAGTGTTGATGTTCTCGAGTCTTTTGGAGTCGAAGCATACAAAGTAGCTTCGGCTGATTTAACAAATCTCCCCCTAATAGACAGGCTTTCTAAAACACAAAAACCATTGATATTATCAACAGGTATGAGCACTTCTTCTGAACTAGAGATAACTATTAATTTTTTAAATAAAAGAGCTATAGATTTTGCAATACTGCATTGCAACAGCACATATCCTGCTCCCCTACATGATATAAATCTTAAGTGGATGGAGTCGTTAAAGAATTTTCATAATTTGGTGGGATATTCAGGTCATGAGAGGGGAATAAGTGTTTCACTGGGCGCAGTTGGAATAGGCGCCTGTATTATTGAAAGACACTTCACGCTTGATAGAAGCATGGAAGGGCCTGACCATGCTGCTAGCTTAGAACCTAAAAATTTTGAAAATTTAGTAAAAGGAATAAGGGAAATTGATGAAGCAATGGGAACAAGTGACAAAAGAATTGTCTCTCAAGGAGAAATGATAAACAGAGAAAACCTTGGTAAGAGTTTAGTTGCAGACGGTGATATCAAGAAAGGCAGTACGATAAAGTCTGAAGATATAAAAGTGAGGAGTCCGGGACAAGGCTTATCACCTCAATATTTTGAGAAACTTGTTGGAAAAACTCTAAAGAGAGACATGCAAGATGAGGACTTTTTCTTTAAATCTGATATCAATGAGGAAATACTAAAACCCAGAGAATATTCTTTCAAAAGACCATGGGGCATTCCGGTTCGATATCATGATTTTAAGGAATATCAATCTAAGGTAACACCTAATTTTTTTGAATTCCATTTATCATATTCTGATATGGAAATTGATCCTAAAGACTTCATTGAAGAAAGTCCAGGAACAGGCTTTGTAGTTCATGCCCCAGAGCTTTTTTCTAATAGTCGGTTAATGGACTTAGCAACCGAGAATAAATCTTATCGAACTGAATCAATTGTTGAGACACAAAAAGTGATTGATATTACAAGAAATCTCAACGAATACTTTCCCTCTACTGAACGGCCTTTAATTGTAGCAAATGTAGGTGGTTTTTCGATGGATGATCCATTTCCAGAAAAAAAGAAGAATATCCTTTATGAAAATTTTAGAAAAAGTTTAGATCAATTAGATACTAATGGTGTAGAAATAATTCCACAAACAATGGCTCCATTTCCATGGCATTTTGGAGGACAAAGGTTTCAAAATATTTTTGTGCTCCCAAATGAAATTGTAGAATGGTGCAATAAGCTTGATTTAAGAATGTGCTTTGATATATCGCATAGTATGCTTACTTGCAATCATTTCGGGTTAGATTTTTATGATTTTGCTGAAGAGATATCCCCAGTAACCGCTTATTTACATATGGGAGATGCAAAAGGTGTAAACGGCGAGGGACTTCAGATAGGCGAAGGAGACATTGATTTTAATAGACTGTCAAAGATCTTAGATGAGCTTTGTCCGAAGGCTGGCTTTATTCCTGAAATTTGGCAAGGTCACAAGAATGGTGGCGAAGGTTTTTGGAATGCACTAGATAAATTGGAGAAAACATTATGAGCAAAGAGCAAAAAGAATATATAAAAGAAATCGTCAGCTCTTCAATAGCTACTAAAAATGCTCTTTTAGATTCTAATGAATGTATTGAAATGATAGACATGCTTTCAAAATCATGCCTTAAGTCTCTTCAACAAGGTGGAAAAATTATTTTTGCTGGTAATGGTGGAAGTTTTGGTGATGCGCAACATATTTCTGCTGAATTTACCTCACGTTTTCTTTTTGATAGAAGTCCATTGGCTTCTATAGCGCTGGGAACAAATAGCTCTTCTATGAGTGCAATAGGAAATGATTATGGATACGAATCTGTATTTTCAAGAGAGTTAGATGCTCTTGGTAAACCCACTGACACATTTGTGCCTATTACTACAAGCGGCAATTCTCCTAATATCATAGAGGCCATTAAAGTAGCCAATTATAAGAATATTAGGACCATAGGCTTGACAGGATCGAATAATGGAAAAATTAACAATATTTGCGATTGTATTTCGGTTCCTTCTAAAGATACAGGGCGAATACAAGAGTGCCATATTCTGATTGGCCATATTGTTTGCGGCTTAGTTGAAAGAAATTACTTTGATAAAAGCTAGGCTTAGCAACTTAAAATATGAAAATATATAAAGATCTACTATCAATATTTGAAAAAAAGCATCTTTCAAGATTCTTTGTATTGATCTTTTTAATGATAGTTGGGGCTATTATGGAAACGTTTGGTATTTCTCTAATAATCCCACTTGTTGGGACATTGCTTTCTGATGAGTTTATTTTGCCAAATCAGCTGACTTCAATAATTCCAGCACTGAAAGAGATATCAAAGGAACAAATGATTTTTGCTTCAATATCTTTTTTTATATTTTTTTATTTAATAAAAAGCATTTATTTAGGTTTTCTTGTATATATTCAATCAAAATATATATACTCAGTACAAAGACATGTCTCAACAAGTTTATATAAAACATATTTATATCAACCATATAGTTTTCATTTAAATAGAAATTCTGGTGAGATAATTAGTAATACAATTACAGAGTCAATGCAGTTTGCTCTTGGTTTTGTTTCTCCTCTTATTTACATAATTACAGACATCTTAATTATTTTTTTTATAAGCGCTCTTCTATTTTATGTAGAGCCGCTTGGCGCATTATCAGTAATGATACTATTCTCAATTGGCTCTTATTTTTTATATTTTCTGTCAAAAAACCGATCTGCAATTTGGGGAGAAAAAAGACAAGAAAACGAAGCTAAAAGAATTAAATCGGCTCAACAAGGCTTGAGTGGCATTAAGGAAGTAAAGTTACATGGGTTTGAAGAAATCTTTGCAGAATTTTTTTCAAAAAGTACAAGTGTTAGTCTAAATTCGGCAATGAAACAAACAACACTTCAAGGAATGCCAAAGATTTTCTTTGAATTACTGACTGTTATTGCAATTTCATTGTTAATATTTGTCCTATACAATTCCGGGACATCTAGCACTCAACTAATTTCAACATTAGGTATTTTTGCTTTAGCGGCGTTTAAATTATTACCATCAGTTGCAAGGTTGGTAACGAACATTCAGGCTTTAAGATTTGCTAATCCAGTAATTAATAAAATTAAAAATGAATTAGGTCTTGAACCAAAACAAGTTTTATTTACCTCAAATAATAATTTAATTATTGAAAAAGAACTTACTTTAAAAGATATATCATTTCAATATGACAAATCAGAGAATTACGCTCTTGATAATATTAACCTTTCAATCCTATCAGGACAATCCATAGGTATTATTGGTTCTAGCGGCGCAGGTAAGAGCACGCTAGTAGATATAATTTTAGGCTTGTTGAGGCCTCACAAAGGAAAGATGCTAGTTGATGGAAAAGAAATTAACTCAGAAAATATTCAAATGTGGCAAAAAAATATTGGTTATGTTTCACAATCTATCTATATTTTGGATGATTCATTCAAAAATAATATAGCTTTTGGGATTCCTAAAGATGAAATTGATGATGAAAAAATAAATAATGCTACTAAATTAGCTCAGCTAGAAACATTTATTAATGAATTGCCAGAAGGACTTAATACTTTCGCTGGTGAACAGGGAGTTAGAATTTCTGGAGGTCAATTGCAGCGGATTGGCATTGCTAGGGCCTTATATAATAATCCTTCTATATTAGTATTCGATGAAGCTACTAGTGCCTTAGACAATGAAACAGAAAAAAGTGTAATGGATTCAATTACAAACTTACAAGGAAATAAGACAATTATTATAATTGCTCACAGATTAACTACCGTTAAAGACTGCGACATTATCATTGAATTAGACAAAGGCTCAATTATAAAAAAAGGAACACCTAGAGAAATGCTATGAAAAATAATCATGATAAACAAGAGATACCTGGATTTATAACAGTGCGGAGTTCATCTAGCAGATTGCCAAGAAAATGCTTTCTTCCTTTTGGAGATAACGAAAATGTTTTAACTCATGTTATAAATAGGTGTAAATATTTTGGTATTGACGCAATCATATGCACAAGTAATGATCCAATGGATGATGAGATTGAAGAAATTACTAATAAAATGGGAATCAAGATATTCAGGGGATCTTTAAAAAATAAGCTCAAGAGATGGTCAGATTGTGCTAATTATTTCGGTATAAATGCTTTTCATACGATAGATGCTGATGATCCTTTTTTTGACGGCAATTTGGTGAGGAAAAGCATGGAGCTTTTAGCAGAAAAAGAACTAGACTGTGTATGTCCAACCACAGCATCTTCAAATGGAAGCGCAAGTGTGGGCTATTCCCTTACAAGTAAAATAGTTAATGAATCAATTAAAGATCTTTCAGAAGATGAGGATACTGAAATGATGTGGTATTTTTTGGAAAAAATTAACAATATAAAAATGGAAGATTTAGTTGATGATAATGAGTTTGAACAAAAAGTAAGGCTTACTCTAGACTATGAAGAAGACTATTGGTTATTATCATTTTTAAAAAGATTATTAGGGACATATGCATCCAGAGAGGATATAAATAATTTGTTCGCAAAAAATCCAGATTTAGCTAAAATTAACCTTTTCAGAAACGATGAATGGAAAAATGCTCAACTAAAGAAAAAGATATAGAAAAAAATGAAAAGTGACTTTAAGAATAAATTTGGAAAGTATAATGGTAATGAGGCTGAATACGCGCTAAGAGTTTTAGATTCTGAAAGCCCTCAAAACAGGGGGTACCCATGGGTTACAGAATTTGAGGATAAGTTTTGTGAGCTATCAGGTTCAAAGTATGCAATAGCTGTTAATTCAGCAACATCTGGTCTGCATGCTGCATTAGTTGCTGCAGACGTTGGTCCTGATGATGAAGTAATTCAGCCTGCGTTAACAGTAATAATGAACTCTCTCGTTACAATAGCATGTGGCGCTACTCCTGTTTTTGTGGATATTAATCCAGATACATGGAATATTGATGTTAATTCGATTGAAAAGAAGATAACATCAAAGACAAAGGCTATTATGGCAGTATCTTTATTTGGTCTTCCATTAGATATTGAGCCGATAATGGAGTTAGCAAAAAAACATAATTTAATAGTTATTGACGACTCGGCTGAGACAATCACAGGAAAACATAAAGGAAAATTTCCTGGTATGCATGCTGACATGGCTGTATATAGTTTTGAAAACAAAAAGCATATGTCTTCCGGTTCAGAGGGCGGTATGGTCATTACCTCAAACCCAAAACTTGCAGAAAAGGTAAGAAAATTCTCAGGCATTGGATATAAAAACTTAACCGCTTCTGCAGGCAGAACAAGCCTAGCCTCTTCTGAGTTTCAAAATCCTGACTACGAAAGGCATGATGTATTAGGTCTTAATTATCGAATGAACGCAATAACAGCTGCTGTTGGCTTAGCTCAGCTTGAGAGAATTGAATTTTTAGTAAATAGAAGAATCTCAATAGGGAAGAAGTTCCTAAATGCTGTCAAAGATTGCGAATATTTTGTACCGCAAGGACATTTAGATAATACGACTCACACTTTCTATACCTTTGGCGTAAGATATTTAGGTGAAAAAATGAGAGGTATTTCGTGGAAAGATTTCTACAATAGATATACCTCAAAAGGTGGAAACGGATTTTATTCAGCATGGGTTAATCCATATCTCGAACCTGTCTTAAAAGGTAAAAAACTTGGCGAACAATATTTAAATCATGGCCTATGCCCAATAGCTGAAGAATATCAAAAAAGTATTATGCTTTTTAAAACAAATCATCGGAATCCAGACGAGGCATCAAAAGATGTTCAAATCCTAAAGGATTTGATTAAAGAAATTGGATAAGACCGATGTATTCTAATAAGCTTGGAATAATGCAAGGAAGACTTAGCAGCGCTCCTGATAATGACAACTTAGACTGGTTTCCACTAGAAAAATGGAGTGACGAATTTGGGCATGCCAAAGATTTAGGCTTTCAAACCATTGAAATTGTAATCGATAAAGAAAAAAATATTAATAACCCAATATGGACGCCTGATGGAAGAAATAAGATTCTTAATGCATTTAAAAAGAGTCAATTAAAAGCATACTCTTCTTGTATAAATTTTATTATTGCAAACTCTATCTCTAAAGAAGATGTATTCATACAAGCCTTTAAAGCAATTGAGTTTTTGAATGAAATAGGTATTGAATTAATTGTTTTACCTCTTTTTGAAAAAAGTGATCTTAAAAATATTCAAAACCATAAAAATATAAAAAGAATTCTAGAGCTCAATAAAGACATTGATAATGACTTAATAATTGAAGTTGATCTTCAGGCTAAAGATCTGCTTAAAACATTAGAGTCCTTGGAGATTTTTGATGTGGGTATAGTCTATGACATAGGCAATTCAACTTTTCTTGGGCACCAAATCGGAGAAGATTTAGATTTACTTGATGAAAAGATTAAGCATATTCATATTAAAGATAAAGATAGGTTTGGAGAAAATGTTTTATTGGGAGAGGGAAATTGTGACTTTGATTTTTTTTTTTCATCATCCCTTTATTCAAAAGTATAATGGGTACTATACATTAGAAACTTCTAGAGGGCTCAATCCTATTGAAAGCGCAGCAATGAATCTTCACTTTCTTAAAAAATATCTTAGTAGGGAATTATGAAATTTAAAGGCACAAAATTTGATATCACAGGAAGGGTTGCTTTAATAACTGGTGGAGCTGGCCTTTTGGGCATTAAGCATGCAGCTGCACTCCTTGATATTGGAGCCACAGTCTTTTTAACAGATATAAATATGTCGCTGCTAGAAAAAGCAAAGAATACTCTTGTTGATGACGGATATACAGAAGAAAAGATTTATATACATAATATGGATGTAAGTGATGAACAAAGCATATTATCCTCTTTGAAGTTTATTCATAAAAAGGATATGAATGTAAATATCTTAATCAATAATGCTGCTATAAATCCAACGGTATCATCGCTTGAAAATAACATCAGAACAACTAGGTTAGAAAACTTTTCTATCGAAAGATGGAATGACGAGTTCAAGGTTGGACTAACTGGTGCTTTTTTATGTTCAAAAATCTTTGGAACAGATATGGCAAATAGAAACGATGGCGGAGTAATTTTAAATATCGCATCTGACCTTTCTGTAATTGCGCCTGATCAAAGAATTTATCATCAAGATTCATTGCCAGATGAAATTCAAGCCGTCAAACCAATTACCTATTCCGTAATAAAGCATGGACTGATTGGGCTCACAAAATATCTTGCAAGTTATTGGCCAGAAAAAGGAATAAGATCTAACGCTCTTTCTCCTGGAGGAGTATTTGTTAATCAGGATGAGGAATTTGTTACCAAGATTAGTAAGCTCATTCCTTTGGGAAGAATGGCGACGAATGATGAGTATGTCAGCGCAATTCAGTTTCTATGCTCTGATGCATCTATTTATATGAATGGGCATAACTTAGTAATTGATGGCGGTCGGTCAATCATTTAAATAAACATGATAAAGAATAAAGAAGAATTTTTTTATAAGTTTACTAAAATTCTTCCTGGTCAATTTGATAATAACAATCAAAACTTAAAAGAGTTTAGTATATATTTTGATCATTTTTCCAAGGATGCCGTTGAGGAAATGCATAGATATTCTATCGATCAATCATTTTATGAGCACTATGAATTTGATGCGTTTACTTCAATTGATGAAACACGTGCTTATATGGATAAACTTCTTCATAGAATGTCAGGTGATAAAGACGAGAGAGTAACTACATATTGGTTAATTAGAAGGAAAGCAGATAATTACTTAATAGGTACCGCGGGTTTAATTGATCTGAATTTTGCCAGGCAATCAATTGAATGGGGGTATGGAGTAGATCCAAAATTATGGGGAAAGGGCTATATTTTACAAATTCAAGAAATATTAAAAGATTATGTTTTTAATGTGCTTGAACTTAACAGAATTCACGGAGTAACAATGGCTAATAATTATAAGACCATAGAATCCATTCAAGCTGCAGGAATGTCGCATGAAGGCATATCTAGAGATCATTATTGTAAAAATGGTCAATTCATTGATGGCTGGCGATATGCGATGATAAGAAATGATTATGAAAAACAAACATTTTCAAAGCTCAATAACCAAGATATTTCTCCCGATCAAATAGTAAATTTAATCAATGAAGTTCTAGAAAATGAGATTATTGATGTTAACTCCAGTATGGAAAATACTGATACTTGGGATTCTTTGAATCATATGTTGATCATGGTCGCTCTAAAAGAAAAACTTGGTTTAGATTTATCACCATCAGATATAGCAGATGCAGTTTCTGTAAAAGAGATTTTAAAAATAGTCCAAACCATAAAAAATTAGATGAATGTAGCTTCATTAATTCTTTCAAAGTCAAAAAAATTTTCAAGTAGCACTGCTTTAAAAATTGAAAATAAAGTCCTCACTTATGATGATTTGCTTGAAAAAGCATTAAGAATTGCAAATGTTCTCCAAGAAAATGGTGCACAAAAAGAAACTATAGGCATTGTAGGGCAAAGAAAAGTTGCATCATATATTGGGCTATTATCAATATTAACAGCGGGTTGTAGCTTCACGCCAATTAATCCAAAACATAATGATGTAAAAATAAAATCAATTATTAAAGGATCTAAAATTAGGTTTCTTATTGGGGATGAATCAGATGTTTTAAAGCTGCACAAGGATACGTTATCAAATCTTGATTTAATAGTTTTACCTGGAAGTAATTTGCAAAACTTTGAAGGTGTAAAGATTGTTAATGAAAAAGAACTAAAAAGAACTAACGCTTTATCTAATCCTGTTCACTGCGAATATGAAGACATTGCTTACATTAATTTTACATCTGGATCCACAGGAGAGCCTAAAGGAGTAAAAGTATCTCATAAAAATATCATTAATTTTATTATGAATATGTCAGATATATATAAGCTTAATCCCGGTTTTATTGCTTCACAAACCTTTGATTTGAGCTTTGATCCGTCCGTTTCCGATATTTTATTTACTTGGTATGAAGGCGGCATTTTATGTGTTTTACCTGAAAGAGAGTTATTAGTCCCAACCGATTTTATTATTAGGGAGAAAATAAATTTTTGGAATTCAGTTCCTTCAATTGCAAATTTTATGATAAAAACCGGGAATCTTAATCCGAATTCTTTTCCTAATCTTGAATATAGTATGTTTTGTGGGGAACAATTTTCTACTCATATAGCTAAGGCATGGAGGAAAGCTGCTCCAAATAGCACAATTGAAAATTTATATGGACCAACTGAAACTACAATTTATATAACGAGATACATGTACTCAAAAGAGGATGAAGATAAGAACTTTAAAAATGATATTGTTCCCATTGGCTTGCCGCTTGGTGATCATAAATTTGCCCTCATAGATGAGAATGAAAATCTTGTTGCTAAAAATGAAAAAGGAGAAATAATTTTTTCTGGTAAACAGTTATCTAAGGGCTATCTTAATAATGAAAAGAAAACAGAAGAAGTATTTAAAAAATTTGAATGGGATGCAGATGATCTCACATGGTATAAAACAGGAGACCTAGGTTTTGTAAATCATGAAGGTGATATTGAATGTATTGGAAGAATTGATAGCCAAATTAAGATTGCTGGAAGAAGAATAGAAATAGGAGAAATAGAATATGTGCTTTCTAAGTTTAAAAAAACAAAAGGAGCAGTGGTTGTTCCATTAAGGGATTCTCAAGACATAGTCACAGGGTGCGCTGCGTTTATAATAGAAAAATTGACAAAAGACGAAGAGAACCTCATTAAAAAAGAAAGCATGAAAATGCTCGATTCAGTTTTCTTCCCGAAAAAGATAATTTCAGTTGATAGCTATCCAAAAGCCGAAAGTGGCAAGGTCAATAGAAAAAAACTGGAAGCTATTGCAAAAAATTATTAAATGAAATTGTTAGGTAGGTCTATATCCTTCAGCTCTCCAAAATATGCAGATTTCATAATATTTGATGAAACAAATTCAGATATTATTTTTCAGGTTATTCCAGAAACTTATAGCACTTCAGTTTTTAGAACAAGACCAGTACAACTTTCAATAACTATTGAGATAATTTTGTATTTTCTAAAATATCTAAAGGATATAAGGATATTTAAAAAATTCAACTCAAATAAAAGCTTTATAAGAAATATACTTTGGCAACTTTTATGTATTTATATTAAGTCCTATATTCATGCAGTTAAGCCTAAAGTAGTAATTTCATCTATAGATAATTGCACAAAATTCGCTTGGCTCTCAAAAAATATAAGTGAGATACCTTTTATAGCTGTTCAAAATGGATTTCGTCTAAGTTACGATGTTGATCCCGAATCAATCTATCATTGCCAACACCTTTTTTGTTTTGGCAAATTTGAAGTTGAAAAATTTCCTCAACGAAATTGGATCGTAAATAATTTTTATCCTGTTGGATCATTGAATGCATCTTTAAATTTTGAAAAAAAACATAAGTCAGACAAGGATAAATATGATTTTTTAATTGTATCTTGCTGGAGAGGAAATATAGGCTTTACTGAAGATGTTCGAGACAGCATGGAAGCGATGAGATTATTTGATGAAGATTTTTCCAACTACTTAAAGAAACGAAATCTACGAGCTGGAGTAATAATGCGATCAGAAAGAGATTCTGATCAATGGTTCATGCAGGAAATAGGCATGAATGAAGAGGAATATTATAAATCAATCTATAATGATCAAATAGAAATTATTGATACAAACTTTACTGAAAGGAATATTTATAAAGAAATATTAAGATCAAAAATTATAATTTCTGGCTTTTCTACAACAGTTCTTCTCGAAGCATTAGGCGTAAAGAAAAAAATTCTCTATTGCAACTATACATTTAAAGATATTTATCATATAGATTTTGAACAAGATATTGTTTTTGATAAAGATGAAAATAATAGTCTCTCCGTTGAATTAGATAAACTGTTACAGGTTCCAGAAAGTGATTATGAAAAGAATCTTTCTAAATTAATGACTTATTACCAATCATTTAACTCCGAAATAAGTACTCGAGATATAATTAGAGATAAAATAAATCAGCTTATCAAATCTTATGAAGTATAAATCCATTCATTCATATTCAGACTTTAAAAGATTATGTATGGAAAAAAGATTCTTTAAATATGACAACCTTCATGACAGAGTTTTTGTTGAGCCAGCAATTTTAATT
>MDTD01028641.1_pt1 | contig 18389 bp, 19 predicted proteins | sample 811221 | NCBI WGS metagenome assembly MDTD01 (sample SAMN05326646, study PRJNA326480) | marine metagenome | isolation source: seawater | place: Pacific Ocean: South West | collected 2011 | reverse complement strand
TTCCAGGGCAGGGATCCAAACCTCTGATGTGCTAGATAAAGACCATGAATAGTTCCTGGAGTACCGGAGCTCAAATAAGATTCTAAAGCAAGACGTCTATCGACTTTACCATCTACAATAAACATATCTACAGTAGCAGCACTGGGTGCCATCTCTCGATAATCAAGAGCAAAATTATTACCACTTTTTGCGTCATAAATTATCATGAAACCACCGCCACCAATAGGGCTTGCTTGTGGTAAAACTACTGATAGTGCAAAAGAAATAGCAATTGAAGCATCAACTGCATTGCCCCCTTTCATTAATATTTCATTACCTACCTTAGATGCTAAATAATGTCTTGTTACAACCATAGACTGATCGGCCTCTACTGTTTTTCCTTCTATAACAAAATCATTAGAGTTCAAATTAAATGCCAGCAAAAATAAAAGTAAATTTTTTATTTTTTTTACCATAAAAATCCTTTTCTTTGATTTGATTTATCAGTCCAATCTTTGTTAAGAAGATTTTTAAATTTAAAGGCATTATCTGGATCAACAATTTTTTTATTTTTTATATCAATGCCACTGAAATCCTTATAATCATCAAGTGTTCGTTCTGAACCAAGACCAAACGAATCTGAAAGTCTATCCATAATTATATTCTCAATTCGTTTTTTGCTTTCATTTTGAAGTTCTGTCCATTTTACAGATCTATTTTTATCTTCATCTTCGTTCCAATGCATTGGTCTACTAAACTGCTCTGTATCATTTACATAACAATGAAATAGTGGAATTTTTGGTATATGAAATATATCAAAACCTTTTGTAAATGATCTAAGAGCTAAACTCGTTTCTTCACCTTCAAAATATAAATGTGGATCATAAGGGACTGTATCAACGAACTCTTTAGTGGAAAATAAAAAACCTGCTGATAGCAAAAAGCCCTTATAAATTTGTTTTGATTGTGTTGGAAGACCTTTCTGCATTGAGAAATATCCATCTTTAAAAACTTTATTTTCATCTAGAACCATAACATGTGTTGAAGAATCATTTTCCTGAGATTTCTTAAAGACCTTATTCTCAAAATCAATAACTTCAAAACCTCTTGGATAAGCTGAAATAATAGGCTTGGTATAGTTTTTTTTAATTGTTTTAATATAGTTTAATAAGTAATCGTCCCAATCCTTCTCAAAGATTGTATGTGAATCAATCTGTAAAAAATAATCTTCATCTTTCATAAAAGTTTGAGCTAATGATCTTGCCCAACATGGTCCTCTGGCAGCTTCAGGGTCAAGGTGAGTGTATGTAATTTGGTTTGCTATTTTTGATTTGGAAAAATCAAGTTTATATTCACATTGATCAACAATGCCAAATGAAAGATTATCCTTATATTTAGCAGCTGAATATGCACTATGTATTGTTACTGGAAGTAATTTATCTTGATACGATGCTACAGAAATAAAAATTTTCATTAGTGTTTAGTTATAATTTCACTGTTCTGAACTTTATCAATATCATATCCGACCTGTCTTGATATTTCTTTTACAAGATCTTTAGGGTCATTTTCGAAAACAATATCAGGTTTATTATCTAGAATGAGCCAACTATTTTTCAATACTTCATAATCAAGTTGACCTGCATCCCAGCCGCAGTAACCAAGAGCTAACCTATACTTATTAGTAAATTCCCCTTTTCCAATATTTTTAAGTACATCTATGCTTGAAGTAAGGCTTAATCCATTTTCTACACATAATGATTCTTTTTCATTGGGTAAGTCATGAATTACAAACAATTTATTTATATCAACTGGTCCACCATTCAAAATATGTTTTTTATGGTTTAAATTTTCAATATTCAATGATTTGAATATTTTTTCTTCTGATATTGGAATTATTTTATTAACTACAACTCCTAATGCACCATTTTTGTTATGTTCAAAAATATATACAAGTGCATTGTGAAAATAATCATTTATATTTTTCTCATGAAAAAAAATGAATTTATTCACAAAGAAATTTTCTTTTGCCATAATCTTAGTTTAAGGTTTTCCTTTATTTTTTAATATGGCAAATACAAAGATAACAACTAAAACAAATTTATCAGAAGCATTTGTGAGTCTACAAAAATCTAACCCGTTATTAAGTTTAGAACCGAGGAAATTAATGAATGGTGTTGAATACAAAGTTTTTAGTAACGCACCAAAAACAATTAGAGATTTATTCGAAGTAATTGGAATGTTACATGGCGATTTTCCATTTCTTTTGGATCATGGCAATCAATTAACATATTCGCAGGTACTCTCAAAGACAAAAAATCTTGCTAATTATTTAACTGAACATGGGATTACTTGTGGTGATAGAGTTGGTATTTGCATGCAAAATTCTGCTGAATGGATAATAGTTCATATGGCTATATCAGCTCATGGCGCTACATCAGTACCCTTCAATTCATGGTGGAAAGAGGAAGAACTCAAATATGGTATTGATCATAGTGAAGTCAAATTATTATTTGTCGATGAAAAAAGATATGAACTTACTAAATCATTAGAGGTAAAAAAAGTTATTGTAAGCGACAAAAGTTTTGATAATTGCATTAACTTTTCTGAGACAATTTCTGCTGACTATGAAACATGGCCAGAAGCTAACGCGAGTGAGGAAGATGTAAATGTAATTTTATATACATCTGGAAGTACAGGGTTGCCAAAAGGAGTAATGCTTACACACTTATCTGTGATTAATTCTATTTTAGGATTTTATGCATTTGGTGAATTACGGTCTATTATTCACCAAGAACAATTACTAAATGTAGATAACGCATCTGTACTATTGAACGTACCGCTGTTTCACGTAACCGGCCTCATTACTCAGTTCCTATTATCGATGGTTGCTAAAAGGAACATAATAATTATGCGCAAATGGGATGCTACTGAGGCACTTGAATTAATACACAAATATAAGGTAACAAACCTTAGCGGTGTTCCTGCGCAATCTTGGGATCTCTTAAATCATCCTGATGTAGATGATTACGACTTAAGTTCTCTAATAGATATTGGTGCTGGAGGTGCAGCAAGACCAGAAGATCAAGTTATTAGTCTAGATAAGAAATTTAACATTCCACAAACATTTGCTTGGGGTATGACTGAAACATGTGCCATTGGAACGGTATTAAGAGGTAATGATTATCTACTAAGACCAAACAGTGCTGGTTTATGTGTCCCTGAACTTACAGAGATTAATATTATTGATGAAACATGGAAGTTCTTGGATGTTGGTGAAATTGGTGAAATAGTTTTTAAATCTCCAACAAATACAATTGGATATTTAAAAAATGATGACGAGACTAATCAATCAATTAAAAATGGATGGTTAAAAACAGGAGATCTGGGATATTTAGATGAAGATGGCTATATTTTTATTGTTGATAGGAAAAAGGCACTAATAATCAGAGGAGGTGAAAATATCTCTTGTCTTGAAGTTGAGAATGCTCTGGATAAATATGACGATGTTATTGAATCGTGTGTTTGCGGCATATTTGATGAAAAATTAGGTGAAATTGTTGGTGCATTGATATATACCGATCAAAACATAGATCTCACAATTCTAAAAAAATTCTTATCAAAGTATCTAGCTGATTATAAGATTCCTGTTATATTTAAATTCATTAATAAGCCGCTACCAAGAATCGCTTCGGAAAAACTTGATCGCGTTGAAATAAAAAAAATACTTTCTGATCATAGCAATGGATAAAAGATTTCAGCAAATATTTGTAGTTGAAGATGAACCTGATATAAGAGAAACAATTTCATATAATTTGACTCAGGAAGGCTTTAAAGTTTTTCAATTTTCAGATGCTGAATCATGCCTGAGTAAGTTAAAAAAACATAAACCCGATTTACTAATTCTTGATTTGATGTTGCCAGGAATGTCAGGCTTAGATATGTGCAAACATATTAAATCAGAACAACAACTTAAAATGATTTCAATTATTATGCTCACGGCTAAAAGTGAAGAGGTCGATCGAATTTTAGGTTTTGAACTTGGTGCTGATGATTATGTGACAAAACCCTTTAGTGTTAGAGAATTAATATTAAGAGTTAAAGTTCTTCTGAAAAAAAATTCAGAAATGATTGATGATTCGGCATTAATAACATTCGGTTCTATTTCTTTAAATCTTGATGCTCATCAAGTTATGATAGAAGACAATGAAATTACTCTTACTGCATTGGAATTTAAACTCCTTAATCACTTAATCCAACGAAAAGGTCGAGCTCAAACAAGAGATCAGCTGCTTGGTGAAGTTTGGGGCTATAATACAGAGGTTACTACACGTACTGTAGACACACATATTAAAAGACTTAGAGAAAAACTTGGTGATGTTGGTAAATATATCCAGACTATAAGAGGTGTTGGTTATAGACTGAATAATCAAAACTAATGCATCCTTTTGTATCTAGAATTAAAATCTCACGAATTTTTATTTTATCTCTGACTTTTCTAACTTTTGTAATTTTTTTTATTTCAACAATTTTTTCTACTTTTATATATAACAATTCAAAGCAACAACTTATTGAATCTCTTTATATACAAGCAAAATCGATTAATGCATTAATACCACAAATTGATGAGACTAATGAAATTATTTTAAATAATTTAATCAATGAACTTGATGTAAAGGGCACAAATGAAGATAGATTAAGAGTAACAATAATTGATAAAGATTGGGTTGTTGTTGGCGATTCATTTTTGAATACAGAACAATTAAAGTCACTAGAAAAGCACTCACCAGAAACACGAATAGAAATAAAAAATGCACTAATCGATGATTATGGTACCGATACGAGAATCAGTAATACGACTGGAGATGAATTAATTTATGTAGCAATAAAAAGAAATCCATATGATTTAAACGATGGTTTAGTTAGAGTAGCGTTACCATTTAATTACTACACATCGGTTTTTAATTTTTTTATATATCCCTTTATCATTCTTATGATACTGGTAATTGCATCATCTAGTTTTCTTTCATTCAATGTTCAGAATGATCTCAGAAAGAATCTTGATTCATTATTAAAAAACACTCAAAAGGCTCTTAAGGGCAAAATAATGACAGATAAATTGAGCAAAAAAGATACACAAATTGGTTCGATTGCAGACGCTGTAAATGATATCTCTAAAAGGCTTAACAATGAAATTAAACAGGCTGTAGATCAAAGAAAGGAGTTTGGGAATGTATTAGACAATGTGAACCAAGGAGTAATAATTTTTAATAAAAACTTCAAAGTTCGTTTTTCTAATGACATCGCTTTAGAAATGTTTGGAAAGCATCAATTTTTCTTAAATGAAAAAATCAAATCAAAAAAACTTTTAAAAATAAATAAATTATTAAAACTTACAAAAGAAAATCTGTCTGCAGAGGGCGAATTATCATTAAAAATTTTTAATGAGGATAAACATTTTCTACTATCAACGACAAAAATGGAAACTTCGAATGAATATATTCTTGTTATAAATGATATTTCTTCTTTAAGAAAACTTGAGGAATTAAGAAAACAATTTGTTACTGATATATCTCACGAAATTAAAACACCAATATCGGTTATAAGAGCAAATTCAGAAACTCTATCAAGCACAAATGCTATAGAGGATCCAAATCTAGCAGAAAAGTTTTTGAGATCAATACTAAATAATTCTGAAAGACTAAGCGAAATGTTAGATGACCTTCTCGAGTTAGAAAAAATAGAATTTGGTGGTCTAGTTCTGAAAATAAAAAAATTTAATATTAGAGATCAAATTCAACTAGTATTAGATTCTCAACAAGCATTAGCTGATGCAGCTGATATAAAAATAGTTAATTCCATTGATAACAAAACATCTTTAAAAGCGGATAAAGATTCTTTTACAACAATTTTTTCTAATTTAATTAATAATGCAATAAAATACTCTAAGCAAGCTGGGCTAGTTCAAATAAAAGCAATTGAAAATAAAAATGCCATTATAATTTCCATTTCAGATAATGGAGTTGGCATAGAAAAAAAATATTTAGACAAAGTATTCAATAGATTTTATAGGACACCTAAAGCACGAGCTAATAGCAAAGGAACTGGGTTAGGGTTAGCATTGGTTAAACAATTAACAACTCGAATGAATGCTGATGTTGATATTGATTCAAAAATAGGGAAGGGCACAACAATTTTTGTTACATTCCATACTAAATAGTAAAATTATCTTATGAACAAAGGAGATTTAATTAGATTAACAATTTTTTCATTTTTTCTAATTCTAATTTTATTTTTTTATTACAACATTGGTTTTTTAACATTTAGTAATGTAGATATCGATGAGAATCTTCCTGAACCAATAAAAAATGAGCAAACAATTAAATCTACTAGTATAAAAACTATAGACGAAGCAACTCCTTCACAGCTTGATTTTGAACTTGTTGGAATAAGAGGCAATAATCCAGAAAGTACGATAATAATCAATGATAAAGGTAAATCTATACTTGTTATGCAAGGTTCAAATGTCACTCCTCAATTAATATTTTCTCATGTCGAAGGAACAAGGGCATATTTTTTTGATGGTAAAAACTATACTTTTCTTGATAAGATAGGAACTGATAAATCTTTCGATCATGAAAGAATAGATCTAACAAAGGAATAAGATGTTTTTAAAGAGGTTGATAATTGTAGGATCCCTATCTCTGATGCTTACAGCACAAGATCAAAATATCTTTTATAAAGATGCAGATATAAAGACATTTGCACAAGATATCGCATTGTTAACCGATAAAACAATCATATTAGATCCAAGAGTTAAAGGATTGATAACAATTTATTCAGATGCACCTCTTAATACTGAGTCAATATGGGAAGTGTTTTTGTCAACAATGGAAGTTCAAGGATATAACGTTTTAAAAGATGGTGATATATACAGAGTTATTCCTTCACAAGAAGGAGTCAAAAATTTTTCTGAAGCTGGTGATTTTCAGGGATCAATTGGATCAGAAGTTATAAAATTAAGGTTTTCTAGTGCGAAAGATATAGTAAATGCTGTAAAACCTATAGTGGGAGTAAGATCCTATATTGTAGCTTTAAATAATGATAGAGAGGTTCTGATATCCGATGATGCAGATAATATAAAAAGAATAAAAGATATTATTAGAAATCTTGATTCTGAACTGGATACCAGTATTTCTGAATTTAAACTTAAAAACCTTTCCTCCATTGAAGCTTTAAGATTAATTAACTCACTAAAAGCTGATACAAATACAAGATTTGATAAACTCGCTGTTGCAACTTTTCAAGGCTCAAATAAATTAATTTTTAGTGGGCCTTTGGAAATTGTTATTAGAGCAAAAAGAGTTTTATCCCAATTAGATTTAGATAATAATTTAACTGAGAATACTAAAGTTATTTACCTAAATTACTCAAAAGCTGAAGATATACTTAAAATTTTAAATGATATTTCTGCATCATTTAACCAAGAGGAAAATGCTGATTATAAAACTGTTATAACTTCTCATGAAGAAACTAATTCTATAGTTATTAGATCAAATCCTCAGACAATTCAAACTCTCACTTCAATTGTTGAGCAACTTGATATAAGAAGACCTCAAGTATATGTGGAAGCAATTATAGTAGAAATTTCTGATGAATCAGCTAAAGCCTTGGGAGTAGATACTATTTATTCTGGCGAATCCGATGGTAATACGCCTATTGCTTTAACAAGATTTCCATCAACAACAAGTCCTGATTTATTATCTATCATTGGATCTGCCGATGATGATTCAGATATAAGCACCTCTACAGGAGCAGCTTCCTCTATTTTAGGAACTCGGGGTTTTGTTGCTGGAATTGGAAATCTGAGAGATGGGGAAGATAATTTTGCATTACTTTTGTCATTACTAAGAGAAGATCAAAATTCAAATATTTTATCTACACCATCAGCTGTTGTTATGGACAATGAAGAAGCATCATTATTAGTTGGACAAGAAATACCAATTACTACCGGTGAATCATTAGGAGCTAATAATATTACCCCATTTAGAACAACATCAAGAGAAGAAATAGGTGTGAAACTAGAAATTAAACCTCAAATCAATGAATCTGATTCTGTTGCTCTTTTAATTAGACAAGAAGTATCTAGTATTGCTGGTTCCCAATTACCTAATTCTACCGATTTAATCACTAATAAAAGAGAGATAGAAACAACGGTTTTAGCAGATAATGGTGAAATTTTAGTTCTTGGAGGTTTGATTAGCGAAGAAATTCAAGAATCTGTTAATAAGGTGCCTATTCTTGGTGATATACCACTAATCGGAAGACTTTTTCAGTCATCTGCAACTTCTGTACAAAGAAGAAACCTAATGATTTTCTTACGTCCTACAATTCTTAGAGACTCTATTACCACCAAGGATTTATCTGAAGAAAAATATAATTTAATTAAAGCTAAACAAATTTTAAATGAAGAGGATCAAAAGTCTGATTAAACATGATTCTCCCTTTACCCTATAGTTACTGTAAGTTAAACAAAGTAACATTAACAAATGATAAGGACCATTCAACTTTACATGTATGTGGAACACTGAATCCCAATACTCTATCTTCAATACAAAAATTATTTAAAGGAACTGTTGAAAAGAAAACCTACAATGACGATGATTTCGAGAGTCTCTTAACAGATCTTTATACAAATCAATCAGATGACTTAGATTTTTCAGAATTTGATAATTTAGATTTAGCTGACATTGCCAATTCCATTTCCCCATCAGATGATTTATTAGACGACAAAAATAAAGCTCCGATTATAAAATTGATAAACGCTACTATAACTAAAGCTATTAAAGCAAGAGCTTCTGATATTCATTTGGAGCCATTTGAAAATAAATTAAGTATTAGATTTAGAGTGGATGGAGTTTTAAGAGAGGTATTGCAATATCAAAAAAACATTACACAAATGATCATATCTAGAATTAAAATCATGTCTAAATTAGATATATCAGAAAGAAGATTACCTCAAGATGGAAGAATATCTATCTCTATTGGAAAAAAAGAGGTTGATTTACGTGTTTCAACATTACCATCATCATTTGGTGAGCGTGTTGTCCTTAGAATATTAGAAAAAGACAAGACTCACATAAATCTAGATGATCTTGGATTTTCAAATGATACTTTAGAAAGTTTTAAAAAAGGTTTATCTAAAACAGAAGGGATAATACTTGTTACAGGCCCAACAGGTTCTGGGAAAACAACGTCTTTATATGCGGGGCTAAAGGAAATTTCTGATAGATCTCAGAACATTTTAACTATTGAGGATCCTGTTGAGTATGCTCTAGATGGTATAGGGCAAACCCAAGTTAACAATAAAACAGGCCTAACTTTTGCTAAAGGCCTGAGAGCAATTTTAAGACAAGATCCAGATATTGTTATGGTTGGTGAGATAAGAGACAAAGAAACAGCTGAAATAGCAATTCAAGCCAGTTTAACTGGACACTTAGTATTATCAACTGTGCATACAAATAGTGCTGTAAATGCAATAACTAGGCTTAGAGATATGGGTATAGAGCCGTACTTACTATCATCAAGTTTGGTCTATGTATTATCTCAGAGACTTGTTAGATGTCTTTGTGAAGAATGTAAAGTCATAGATGAAGAATCAAGCAAATCACAAATTCTCAAAAAAAATAACGTTAAAAAACCTATTTATAGAGGTGTTGGTTGTTCAGAATGCGAAAATACAGGATTTAAAGGTCGATTAAGTATTGGAGAATTTATCCTTATAGATGAAAAAATTAGTGAGTTAATCTATAGATCTGCATCCGAAAATGAAATATCTGAATATGTATTTGCTAACAATAAAAAACTTTTTGAGAATGGGATATTAGCACTAGAAGAGGGTAAAACTTCTTTATCAGAACTACTTAGAATAACAGAGGAATAATGGCTACTTTTAAATATTCTGCTTTCGATAATCAAGAAAAAAAGATTAGTGGCTACATAAATGCAACAGATCAAGTTGAAGCATTTTCATTACTTCAAAATAAAGGTTTAAACCCATTATCTGTAATTGAAAGTCAGCAAAAAAAATCAAATACAAAGATATCACCTAAAAATCTCTCTGTCTTTACTAAACAAATGTCAGCACTATTATCAGCAGGAACACCTTTAGAGAAATCTCTTCAAATACTAAGCAATCAGATACTTGACAAGAAATTTTCTCATGTATTGCTCAACCTCATTGATGATATTACTGAGGGCAATACCTTAAGTTCTTCAATGAAAAAGTATCCTAAAATATTCGATGAAGTATATATATCAACAATATATGCTGGAGAAACATCAGCTTCATTACCAGAAGTATTTTCTGATTTAGCTATTCATTTAGACAAAGAAATTAAAATAAAATCTGAGATTACTAATGCTTTGGTTTATCCGATTGTATTACTTATAGTCTCTGTAGCTGTTATATATGCTCTGCTAACTTACGTTTTGCCACAGGTTGTTGAACAATTTGTTTCTTCAAATGTAACATTGCCACTATTAACAACTGTTCTACTAAATTTCTCTAATATATTTCCGTATATTCTTTTGAGTATTTTAATAATAATTACATTATGTATCCTTGTTCTACGAACGAATATTCTCTCAGCGGGATTTAAATTACAAATATCACGGTTTTTTTTAAAACTTCCATTATTTGGTCCGATAATACTTTTTAACCAGACTGCCCGCTTTAGTTCAGCAATGAGATTGATGACAAAAGCAGGATTAAATACAATCGATAGTTTACGTATATCTAAAGATACTTTTAAAAGCAGTTACTTGAAACATGAAGTTAATAAAGCAGTTAATAAAGTTGTAGGTGGCGCATCAATTAGTCAAGCTTTTGCTAATTCAAGAATATTTCCAGATGTTTTTCATCAGTTATTAATTTCTGGCGATATGGGAAGTCAAGTTAGTAAAATGTTTGAAAAGATTAAAAATTTTCTTGATCAAGAAGTTGAAACAAGAAGAAATGTCTTACTTACTCTTCTCCAACCTGTAGTAATATTAACAATGGGCATTTTTGTAATGTTGATTGTGTTGGCAATAATGTTGCCTTTATTACAAATGAATAATTTAATATTTACTATATGAAAAAATTACTTAAAAAAGGCTTTACATTGTTAGAGCTACTCATTGTCATAGTTATATTAGGATTGTTAACTTCCCTAGTGTCATTTAGTCTTCTATCAATTTTAGGATCTGCCTCTGCTGAAGCAGCGAAAATAGATATCGAAAAAATTAATCAAGGTGTAATTATGTACAAACTCAAAAATAATAAATATCCAACTCAGGAACAAGGCATACAAAGCTTAGTTGAAGATGGACACTTATCTAAACTTCCAGAAGACCCCTGGGGCAATGATTACGTTTATGTTTATCCTGGGCAATATAGTGAGTATGACATTATCTCTTTAGGCGCTGATGGAGAACCAGGTGGAGAAGGAGAAAATGCAGATATCAGAAACGAATAAAGGTTTCACACTAGTAGAGATTCTCATAGTTCTAGTAATAATTAGCATCGCTTCAACATCATTTTACCTGCTATATAGGCAAGATCTGCCTAATGAAGATCTTAAAAATAAGATTGACCAATATAAGGAAATGACACTTTATACTGGTTCTACTTACGGCTTCTCAAAAAATTCGATAAATACATACGTCAATGACGATTGGATTGTCTTAGAAGATTTTGATTCAAATTATGTAGCTAAATATGAAGCCACGAATGGAGATTTAAATGAGATTGGAGAGGATGATATATATTTAGTTTTAGCTCCAGGACATGAAATATCAATTAAAAAACTACAACTTACTAACGGTGAATCAATTGAAATTGACTAGTATTAAGCGCGGATTTAGTTTACTTGAAGTTGTAATATCCCTGTTTATAATTTCAATAACATTTTTAGCATATAGCCAATTAATTGATCAAAATCTGAAAGCACAGGATCAGAAACAAAAATTTCTTAAAGACCATCAGCTCAAGTCTAATCTACTTACAATTTATGTAACTGATTCAAATGTTGATGACTTTCTGGTAAGAGAGATATTAGAAATAGATTCTATTTCAAATCAACTCATTGGTCGCTATAATTCCCTTTCAGAAGTAGAGCTAGAATTTAAATATGATTCTAAAATCATAAAAATTAAACTTATTAAATGAATGTTAAGTCTGGCTTTACTTTAATAGAAATTCTTGTTGCATTACTTGCTGCATCTATTATTTCGATAATGTCATTTGATTTTTTATCGAATACCGTTTTTTTGAAGGAAAATGTTAATAAAAATATAAAAGAGGATTCAGATCATATGAATGCAATCAATACAATTCGTTTTGATTTAATGCAAACAGTTCCCTTTAAAATGAAAGATCAAGATGGCCGTTATACAAATGAATCTTTCATAGGAAAACCTTCTGAAAGAATTATGACCTTTATTACATTAAATTCAGGTGATTATTTACAAAAAACTTCAAAATTGCGTCGAGTGATATATTTATATGAAGACAATCAACTTATTAGGTTGACCACTCTATCGAATAAGGAACAAAAAGAAATTTCAAAAAAAGTATTACTTGAAAACATAACTAATTTAGAAATTCGTTACGGCATGGAATTAGATGATAGTGAAGATGTTTGGCCTAATTTGAAATATGAATCATCACACAAATTTCCTAGATATATTGTTATAAATTATGAAATTAACGATAGAAAATACAAACAAATATTTAGCACATTCAAATGAAGAAGGGTTTTATCTTAATATCAACTTTAGCCTTGATAGTAATTTTAAGTCTTCTAATTTTATTAATCAGTAGGACTCTTTATACCGATTCTCTCAAAACTAATATCTTTTCAAATTCTGTCGAAAAAAGAATTGAACTAATAAATATTGAAAAATTACTCATTGATTCATTAAATAAAAACTCAGATAGATTAAGAGATATTAAAATTGCTGAGGAGGAAATAAATTTTTTTATTAATAGTAATAATCCTGATCTTAAAATAGAGTTTCTAGATTTAAGAACTTGTTTCAATATTAACTCCCTAGTGAAACCATTCAGAGAGTTATATGTGAAAAATGTTACTAATGGAGATTTATTTTCAAATTTTCTCAAATTTAATGAAATTGATATAAACAAACATAAAGAATTAATAGATCGATTATATGACTCACTTGATAGTGATAGTCTTCCAGAACCATTTGGTGCGGAGGATTTATTTTATATTTCTGATAACGAACTATCATTAAATCCAGACCAACTATACGTTCATAAAAGCCAAATTAAAAACTTATCTTTTTTATCCAGAGATGAGCTTAAAAAAATATATCCAAACATATGCACTATTCCAGAGTCTGATTTAACCTTTAATATAAATGGACTTAGCAGAGATAATTATTTAGTCCTCTTGTCTATTTATCCAGATTTATCTGATAACGATATTGAACAATTAATCTTAAAAAAACCACTGCAAGGATATGAGGATTATCAAAATATGATTGATTTAAGTGGCATTAATTCAGATAGAATTAAAGGTGAGCTTTTAATATTTAATCCTGAATATATACAGATTAAATATTCCTTTAATATTGAACAACAAATATTTAGTTTTTACAGTGTAATAAACTTAAAAACACAAAAAAATAATGTAATTTATAGAAGTACATCATTATGAAAGTTTATATATTTACCGATTCTTCATTAGATTCTGGTTATTTAATTGTTGGCGCAAAAGCAAAAAAAATTAAATTTGAAAACCTAAAGAATTTAAATGATTTTTTATTTGTATTGCCTAATGAAGTTTTAAATTATGTTAATCATTCTAAAAATCTTCGTAATAAAAAGAATCTTCACGCATCAATAATTAATTCAATTAACCTTTTAAATAGCAATGATAGATCAAGTTTACAGGTTCTTGAGTGTAAAAATACAGAAGAAGATTTTTTTATAATCAAAGAGGAATTTTCTAAAATCCTTATATCTAAATTTCAAAAATTTAATTCTAAGATCAAAATTACATCTGATTTATTATTTTTTAGTGAATTATTTAGTAACAATATTATTTTTAATGACAATATTTTTTACAAGGAAGATGAAAAATTTTATAAATTGTCAAAGCAAGCCTTTAGTTTGCTAGAATCAACTAATATTGATCTACAAACAAAATCAGTTAAAGACATTAACTTAAACAATCTTAGTAATGCTAGTTTTCATGAATTTAATAATTTTAATGTTAAAAGTTTGTTAAATTTTAATGCGAATAAGATTTTCATTTATGCCGCTATTTCAATTGTTGTAGTACTGAATATTATTGGTTTATTTAACATCACATCGAATTGGAATCAAATAAAGGAAATGGATAATTTATTATCTGAATCTTATACATTGATATATCCAGATGAGGAAATAACCGATCTCAACAAACAAATTTTGAGTAAACTAAATCTTCTCGATAATGTTTCAGCTCCTCGACCTTCATTAATATCAGATATTATCTATAATTTGCCAAGTGATGTTGAGATAATTGAAATTAGTTATCTAAATGATTCAACACAATCGTTTATTATTAAATGCTTATTTACTGACACTTCCCAGGAGGAAAATTTTCTTATTGATCAGCAAAATAAAAATAGAACATTAGAAGTCTTAAATAGAGAAACTAATATGGATGTATTACTCACAGAGTTTAAATATGAATTATAAATTTACATCAAGAGAAATAATTCTTTTAAAAACTCTCGGTATATTTATTTTTTTTATACTTATCTATCTATTGGAAACTACTATGATTTCTAAGCTTAATGAATCTAGGCAAGCTTTGAACAATAAAGTTATTGAATTCAATATTAATAAGCAACACTTGTCACAACTTAAGCAGTATCATAATAATAAAGAAACTATATCTTCTAACTCAACATTTACTAATTTTCTAAAAAACAAAAATTATGTTTATGAATATAAACAAGATGTATTTGAAGTTAAAATATTGAATAAGAATAATTTATATGAATTGTTAAATTTCATTGATATTAATAATTTAAATATTCACACATTAAAAATGAAATTAAAAGCCGATGATGAACTTACAGTGAGCATAAATTTTGATAGTTAGATTTGTAATTATTTTTTTCCTTATTGTTTCCCTTTTGGGGATAACCTTATTTTTTATTCCCATTGATACATTTCTAAAAAGAGCTATCACCACTACAGGTATCAGCTATTCAGTTTCCGAAGGAAATATATTTAAGGGAAAAATAAATAATATTACATATGCAGGGGAATCTAATTCGCCGCCTTTAGAACTTGGGAATTATCATTACAATGGTAGATTAACATTTACTGGTTTTAAGGTATTTTTTGCGAATGAGGATGAATCAACTTCGGGACAGATAAAAACTAATGTTTTTAATGGGAGTTTTCAGCTACAAGAATTCACAACATCAACGTCATATAGAACAAATGGCTTAGGATTTATCGATATAAACATTTCAATAGATGACCTTTTTTTTAAAAATGGTAGCTGTGAGTCAATAAAGGGTTATATATCTTTATCTAATGATTCATTTGACGAGAAGGTGGGTGGCAATGTTAATTGCTTTCCTGAAAATGTTTATGAAGTTCAATTACTTAATTCAGATAATGTTGAAATGGGTACCATGATCTACAAACCTGGGTTTATTGATTTAGAAATTGAAACAGCGATTCTTAAGGCAGATGTAGAAGTATTCTTAGGAAAAAGAATGGGCTTTACAATTCCTCTTTAATAACTTTTTTTACTAAACCATCAGATATGCTCCAAAAACTATTTTCAATCGTTTTTGCACCTATGTGATTTAAAAAATATAAATATATTTCTGCAGCTATAGGAACAATATCAATTCTATCTTCAGCGATTTTAAATTGATTTAAAAGAACATTTTTATCAACTGAATTATATTTATTTACAAGTTGTTTTAGCTGATCGATTGTTATTTTTCCTTTGTGATCATTAACTTGCATCAAAGACCTTAAATTACCTCCTAATCCAAAAGTTTCATTTATAGGGTTAAAAAGAGACAACCAATCACCAAAGTCTCTCATCAAGTTTTGACGTTCAATTTTATTTGAATTCAGGAGACGAACAGCTCCAAGCTGAAATGACTCATAAGATGTTTTTGAATCTTTGTTAACACAAACCTCAACACTACCTCCACCAATATCTATGACTGCAGAATTAGGTATATCTTCATTAAAACTTTTTAGTAATGACGCTTCTTGCTTACCAGAAAGAATTTTTAAATTAATATTTTTATTATTGAGCTTTTTTACAAGTAAATCCGAATTTTTGGAGTCTCTAATTGCTGATGTACCAATAAAATATCTATGAACTATTTGTTTTCTATTGAAAATATCCGAATAATCTTGAAGTAAGTTTATGAGTCTATTCATTGTTGATGAGAGTAACTTTCCTCCATTAAATACATCTCTCCCAAGTCTTAATGGCTCTCTATAATATTCTATTAGCTGGAAGTTATTTGCATCAAAAATTTTATATTTGACGGCATTAGAGCCAATATCGACAATGCTGATTTTCATGGTATTTAATCTGAAAAAGGAGCTAGAATTTTATATTGCTCATAAGTTAAATTATCAAATAAAATGCCCTCAATGTAACATGAATATTGACCTAAATCTTCGCCCCATTTTGGTGGTTCAAGTATCTTTTTATTTTCATAATCTAGGGTGTTAAGAATGTAACGTAATGCACTTAAGCGCGCTATCATTTTGTTATTAGCATTTATAACAACCCAGGGTGAATTTACTCTTGCTGTTACATCAAACATTTGGTTTTTATATAAGGTAAATACATCCCATTTATTTACCATTCTTTTATCTGAATCAGACAGCTTCCAGTATTTCAATTTACTATGTTTCCTGGCAGATAACCTTCTTTTTTGTTGGTCTTTATCGATAGAGAAATAGAATTTTACAATCTCCAATCCATTCTTGATAAGCTTGTCTTCCCATTTATTTACATTATTCATGAAATCTTCATACTGGGGTTTTGAGCAATATCCTAATGTTGGTTCAGTTAATGCTCTTGTATACCAAGATCTATCAAATAGAACGAGCTTTTTTTCTTCTGGAAGTTCTCTCTCCCATCTTTTAAACCATTCTTTTTTTTCTTGTGCTGTAGGAATACCCAAATGAACATAGCGGAAGTTTGATGGTCTTAAATGTTCGGAAAAGAAATTTATAGTAGATGATTTTCCAGCAGTATCTCTTCCCTCAAAACATAATGCTATTCTTCTTTTGTTCTTGATTACATCTTCTTGTAATTTTAATAATTCGACTTGAAGATTATATTTTTCTTTTCTATATATGATTGGACCCAATGATTTATATTGTTCAAATTTATACTCGATAACGCTCATGTAAATACCTAGAAAAGAGGGTATAGTATAAACAAATATTAGGTCCTATAAATGGAAATAGTTGAATTAACCTTATTCGGAATACCATTAATTCTTATCTCTGCTATTTTTTTAGGTTTTTTTTCAGCATATGGTGTTGGTGCTAATGATGTTGCTAATGCTATGGGGACGTCAGTTGGAAGTAAGGTACTTACAGTTAAGCAAGCCATTCTTATTGCAGCAGTATTTGAATTTTTAGGTGCTTTTCTTGCAGGGGGAGGTGTTACTCAAACCATTAGAAAAGGAGTGATTGATCCAGAACTATTCGCTGGTAATTTAGATATATTTATTTATGGCATGATCTCTGCATTATTTGCATCTGGAGTTTGGCTTTTAATTGCAAGTTTACGTGGCTGGCCCGTTTCAACTACACATACAATTGTTGGGGCGATTGTTGGTTTTGGTATTTATACACTTGGCATGGATAAAATTAATTGGTCTGTCGTAGGTAATATTGGCTTATCTTGGATAACCTCACCACTTTCATCTGCTCTAGTTGCCGGAATTTTTTACTACATATGTAAAGAATTTTTAATAAAAAAACAATCGAAATATGAACCACTTATAGTGAATTTTTATATTTTTCTTGCTGGATTTGCAATTGCACTTATTACAGTGACAAAAGGATTAAAAAACATATTTAAACAACAGGGTTTTGATCCTACTTTTTCAGATAGCGTCATGATTTCAGCTATTGCTGCATTAGTTTTTACCTTAATATTCTATTTGTTCTTTAGAGTTAAATTTAAAAATACGAATCATAATCCTGAAGCACAATTTGCTTATTTAATGGTTTTTACTTCCTGCGCTGTTGCATTTGCACATGGCTCTAATGATGTTGCCAATGCAATTGGTCCTTTAGCAGCGGTTAATCAAGCTACAAGCCAATTATTAAACCAACCATATTCATT
>MDTD01011951.1_pt1 | contig 18394 bp, 16 predicted proteins | sample 811221 | NCBI WGS metagenome assembly MDTD01 (sample SAMN05326646, study PRJNA326480) | marine metagenome | isolation source: seawater | place: Pacific Ocean: South West | collected 2011 | reverse complement strand
TGAAGAAAATCAACCTAGAGGCATAACATTCAACAACGACGGAACAAAAATGTTTATTACTGGTCCTCAAGGAGATGATGTGAATGAATATACTCTTTCAACAGGATTTGATTTAACTTCTACAGTCACTTTTGTAGACAGTTATGCAGTCACACAATGTCCAAATCCAACCGCAGTCAAGTTCAATACAGATGGTACAAAGATGTTTGTTACTGGTACAGGCAACAGCAATGTACATGAGTATGCATTGACAACTGGCTTTGATGTATCAACTGCAAGTTTCACACAAACACTTGTTACCACAGTTGACAATGATAATTTTGGACTTGACTTTAAAGATGATGGTACTAAAATGTGGATTACAGGAAATCAAAACGATAAGATATATGAATACAATTTAAGCAGTGCATTTGATATTTCCACAGCAACATTCAATCAAGATTTGAGTACTCAACCACATGACTTTGAACCATTTGGCATTGAGTGGAGTCCTGATGGTACTAGACTGTTTATAGTTGGGACAATCCACAATGGTGTAGATTTATGGTATGTATCAACACCGTGGGATATATCAACAGCAACACATCATGAATTTTATTTTGTAGGTGGTAATCCTTCCGGTATACATATCAGTCCTGACGGTACAAAAATGTTTATAGTAGGCAATCAAACTGATTTAGTTAAATCATATACACTTTCAGTACCGTATGAATTTACAACAGGTAGTGCAATTACAACTGACAGTAGAACTTTTAGAATGAGCATTTACCAACCAAATGATATACAATTTAGTAATGTAATAGTAGATGCACATAAAACAACCTTAACTAGTAATGTAAGCGGTACAGACACTACTATACCAGTAGCAAGTGTGGCTCAATTTGATGATCCTAATAGTGTTTATGGTGTAGGTGAAGTACCAGGTGTTGTTTATATCAATGGTGAAAGAATTGAATATGATGCTATAGATGGAAACAACTTATTATTCTGCACAAGAGGAACAATGGGCACTAGTGCAAAAGCACATACATCTGGTGATAGTGTAGTGCATAGTGGACCAACAACACGTATTCCTATCTTAGAAAAATTCTCACATTATGAGGATAATCTTAGATTGGCATACAATGATAGCGGTATAAGCCTAAGTGCCGCAGGAATCTCACCAGAGCATGCATTCATTAGAAATGCAGGGCAAGGATCGATATAAATATTATAAATTGGAAGATACTATGAGTTTAGAACAAATTGAAACACCACTAATAGGTATTGAAGGTCATATTAAAATTTGGGATCCTGAATCAGGTGATATAATGGTTCGTAGACGCAATGCTATTAATTTTGAAAACATGAGTATTGCTATTGCCAACTTACTAGCAAATGAATCAGGTGGAACAAGCACATATGAAATTAGAACTTTACGTTTTGGTAATGGAGGCACTAGCATAGATGGATTAGGTGCAGTTACTTACAAAGCGACAAATACAAATAGTGCAAGTGGTGCATTATACAATCAAACACACAGTCAGATAGTTGATGAAACTGTAAGTGGAAGTGCCGACAATAGCACTGAAGCAAGTCATACTAGTCCTAATACCTACAGTGATGTTACGGTGACCTGCACATTGGATTACGGGACACCTAGTGGACAAGATGCAACAGATACAGCAACAAATATGAACGGAACATATGTATTTGACGAATTAGCTTTATACACAGCCAACAACGATTTGTTGACGCATGTAATTTTTCATCCAGTACAAAAAAGTGCTAATAGAAAAATACAAGTTGTTTATACATTAAGAATAAGAAGTTCATTTGCGGACTTATAATAGGAAAAACAGATGCCATATACAGTAGATTATAGCACAAGTAGCAAAACAGCAATAGTAGTAAATGATGGTACAGTTGATACTAGTACAAGCATTAATTTAATAGGTAAAAACTATACTAATTTTGGTGAACTATTAAATGAAAACATGTTACGTATATTAGAAAATTTTGCTAATACAAATGCTCCAAGCAATCCAACCGAAGGTCAACTTTGGTACGACACAACGAACAGTGTTTTAAAATTATACGATAACGGACAATGGTATACTATTGGTTCGCCAGCAGGTACTACACGTTTTGAATATCGGAATAGACAAGATACAGCCAGTGTATTTCATAAAACAGTTGAATGTATTGTTGATAACAATATTGTATGGATAGCTACAGATGATACCACAGCATGGACACCTCATGCAACAGAATATTTAGAGGATGGCACTACAGCTTTAACAACACAGTTTCCTACTATTCAAGCGGGTATTCAAATGAACAATACCACAAACTACAAGTTTAGAGGTACAGCTACCAGTTCAGAATATGCTGACTTAGCTGAAAGATATGAAGCTGATGCTGAGTATGAAGCTGGCACAGTGGTTAAGCTAGGCGGCGATAAAGAAATTACACAAACAACACAACAAATGGATACTGATGTATTTGGTATAGTAAGTATCTCACCAGGTTTTGAAATGAACGCTAGTGCAGGTACAGATGCTACGCATCCTTTTGTAGCACTCGCGGGAAGAGTACCTTGTAAAGTAATTGGAAAAATTGCTAAAGGCGATAGAATGATTAGCAGTGACACACCAGGCACTGCAATAGCACACATAGGTGATAGTCCAGATTACAGACCTATAATTGGTAGAGCTTTGGAATCAAAAGACACAGAAGAAGCTGGTACTATAGAAGTAGTAGTGGGGGCAAAGTAAAATGCCACAAAGTCCTGGTCAACTAGCGACAGCCACACATTACAATACAGTCGCCACAGATGTTAACAAAGTTTTTGGTGACAACTACAGTAGTGCGGCTGTAACAGACACCAATAGGATTGCAACACATAAATTTGGCTGGGGTGCGACCAATGTGGCTAATGCATTGGCAACAGGAACTACTATTACCGCCGCAAGACTACAAGCTCTAGTTGAGAGAACAAATGTAAGTATTGATCATATAAATGTTACAGATACTACACTTATATTTGCTGTACCCACTGGCAGAACAAATGTAACAGCAAACACATTAGTTAGAGCAGAAGATCTTAACTTGGTTTCTGATAAATTTACAAATACTATTTTATCAAATAATAATCATGCAACAGTAGATCCAGCAAATGCTAGTGCGTTAGTAGCAAACCCAACCAGTGGCGGACCCTACACTAGAAGTACCCAATGGCAGGACAAACTGGTAGGAGAACACAAGTGGATTTTCAGTAGTTACAATGATGCACGTTACTTTTTCAATGGAGGCGGGCAGTTACGAATTGCACTTCAAATGGCAAGTGGTACCACTGCTGGTTATTACAACTGGGCAGATGTAATTAATGAAATGGGTGTACTAAACTTCACTTGGGATACAGTAACTCAAAGTAGTAGCACTACAGCAGGCACAAGTACAGGAAAAGGTTTCTATGAACTTACACAGTACTATGGAGATGGTACAGATTCTGGTAGTGCAAATGAAGGTTTATTGTTTACTTCAAGTGGTGTTACACTTAGTCAAATTGTTGGTGATAGACCAGGTACATACGGATCTGCTTATGGATTTATAACAGGTCCAGGTGGACATCCTGAATGGTCTGATCCAGCTTTATTACCTGATGGTTCTTATAGCAATAGCGTGTATGCCAGTGCGTACAGCGTATATAGCAGTTATCAACAGCTGAAGTTCAAATTGTATGGCAAATACACTGACAATGGTGCTGGCGTACAATTTAAAATATTACTAGATGACACTTCACATGCAAACGTAGTGGATGGAACAATTACTCCAACAATAAGTTATCTAATGCCTGACACAATCACAAATGGCGGAGCAACTTTTGATGTTACTCCTGCACCAACAGTTTCAATTGTTAACAATTTAACTAGTGGTGATGACAGTTAACACTTGACACAAACCACATAAATAAGTTATAGTAGTATATAATTATAGGAGAAACTCATCATGGATGATAGACTCGAAAAAGCATTAGAATTTGCAAATTATAGGATTACATTAAGTAATCAAAAAAGAAGCATTAGACAAAGAATGCATGTTTTACAAACTGTACATCACAACAAAGGAGTCTTTGTAGCTAATCCAATTACAATTAGTTTTGTAAAATCTTTAGTAGACAGTGACAGAAAAAGTGCAATTGTATTGGACACAAAAGAAACACCAATTACAATAGAAGATACTCAAGAACTATTGGATTTATTATTAGGCGCCTACACAGAAAGCACCAATGAATATAAATTACAAATGGATAAAGTTACAAAAGCTAGAAATATTAAAAGTTTGATGGATTGGTAAATGAGTAAGCAAGAACAAGCTGGAATTTGCATTTTTGCTTATAATAATCCTGAATTAGATTATATAAAGTTTGCAACAATTGTAAGTCAATATGTGAAACGTAACATGCAAAACAACAAAGTTTGTTTGATTACTGACGACGGTACAATCAATTGGATGGAACAAAGTATAGATAAACAAACAATAGATGAATGCTTTGATTATATTGTAACAAGTAATATAGAACATGAAAGCAATCCAAGAGTGCATCACGACAGTCCTTGGACAGAATTTAATGCACAATTCAAAAACAGTAACAAACACAAAGTTTTTGAATATACACCTTTTGAAAAAACATTACTAATAGATGTAGATTATCTCATAATGAATAACTTTTACGATTATTTGTTTGACACAGACATCAGCATTGGTCTACACAAAAATGCAGAATACATAGGTGGCGAATTACCTTACTTCAGCGAAATGTTGTTAAACAGTAGTGGTATTCACCATTGGTGGAGTACAGTAATTTATTTCGATCAAAGTCAAGAAAGCAAATTGTTTTTTGATATTTGGAGTCATGTCAGGGACAATTACGAATACTACAGTTTGTTATACCAGTTTCCTAAACATTTATATAGAACTGATTTTTGTGTTAGTATTGCATGTCATTTAATGAATGGTATGAACAGTTTTGATTTTATACATGACTTTAAAGGTGTTCCAATGATTAACATGGATCAAAAAGATGATATTGTTAAGTTTAACAAATCCAACGATGTTATATTTTTAAAACACAACAGAGTTGAACAATGGAAAAACATTCTTGTAAGACATACAAATGATAATCTACATGTCATGAACAAAAGATCATTAGATAGACATTCTGGCCAGATAGCAAAACATTTTGAGGAATCTCCATATGTCTGATAAACTAGATTTTGAAAGAGCAGGAAAAGGATTTATTACACTAGGAATCAATACACAAGAGGACAGAATTTACCATTGTTATGGATTAGCGTGTAGCATTAAAGCAAGCGATCCAGATAGTCAAGTCTGCTTAGTAGTTGACAAGGACAAAATGGATAATGTGAAGAAAGAATATCATCATGCTTTTGATTATATTGTTGAATTACCATTTGGTAACACTGCTTATAAAGACGGGTTTCATGGCATGAACTTGTGGCAGATGTATCATTGTACTCCTTTTAAAGATACAATCTACGTAGATGCTGATACGTTATTGCATAACATAGACATAGATTTATTATGGAATACAATGCAAATCAATGGAGGTATTAGTATTCCTACACAAGCATTAAGTTTTAAACATATACCTATTTTTAGGAAATACAGATTTGAATTTGAAGAATTGTATGCACTTCCTCAATTGTTTAACAATATGATTTACTTTAAAAGAGATCATCCTGACGCAGAACAATGGTTTAAAATGGCTGATCCAATTATGCAAAATTGGCGTAGTGTTTACAATTATTTTTTTAAAGATAAAAAACCTTTGACTTTCAATAAAAATATTTTGTGCAATCTTGTGACACACTGCACAGATCTACACAAACAAATAGCAGTACATCTTAACAATCATTATGATTTGCATAGTGACAGTCAGGGGGTATGGACTGATGATATACCACAAAATTGGACTGAAATGCTAAACTATTGGATAAGTGGAAATGGAAAAATACAAATTGAAAATCATGTAATCAATAGCGGAATTATTCACTACAACGATGAAAAGTTTTTTACAAAAGAACTGTTAGATACATATGTTAAATGAACAAGTAAAATCATTATTAATTGATAAACATAAACCAAAAGCACCAAAAAAATGGTGCGTTTATTTTGATGATGAAAATGGAGATATAGTTACTGTAACCAATAAACCTAAACAACAAATAGATTTTCCATATATAACCACAATAAATGATGATGCTAGACGTATACTGCTTGGTGAATTGAATCCCATAAAATACTGTGTAGTTGAGCGTGAAGATGGCTATGCTCTTTCAACAAGAAGCGAGGATCTTAGAATAAGATCAGCTGAAGATTTTTTAACTTTAATTCCAACTATTAAAATTGCTGACAAAGATATCAATATACTTTTTTATATAGACAGTTGGAAAATGGAAGTTTATTTTAATGAAGATACACTGTACAAAATGACAGGTAAACGCTATCATAGAAACTTAAAAATAAATTCACATCTAGAAGGCAAATATGATAATGTTATATTTTATCTTGTAAAACAAAATGACCCAAATTTTTTAATACACACATTGGAGATAGATACAGCCCATTTATTAACACGTGGATATTTGATTTTTGATATGCATCATTTACACACAGTATGTGGTTTGGGTGATATAAGTGTGTTGACAAAAAAGATATTTAAATCTTATGGTGTCAAATATAAAAACTACTTTGTACGTCCTGAATTTACTAAAAAAGAAAGCAAATCTAGAAATTTTGTAAAAATAACAGCTACAACAAAAACAGTAATTAATCCTTTTACATTTATTAGTAGAGACGGAAAGTATTACATAAGAAGTAATTTTGATGATCCCAATGAACATAACATATACAAAGATCTTACAATATTCTTGGTAGATAAAAATAACATAAATTATATGAAGTCCGCAATTACTATTCCATATGATGAGATAGGTTACAACAAAATATCTAAACTTCATACCAAGGTAAAAATAGAAGATTGTGACATATTATGTAAAGAAGAAAATAGACTGATAACATTCGATTACGAATTAGTAGGAGAAAATTAATGGCTAATTTAGTTCCAATCACTGAATTTGATATTGTTTATATAAGTTATGATGAGCCAAATGCAGATCACAATTACAATGATTTGCTGGACAAATGTCCTTGGGCAAAACGCAGTCATGGAGTATGGGGAAGTGATGCGGCACATAAAGCGGCGGCGGCAATGTGCGAGACCGATAGATTTGTAACAGTAGATGCAGATAATATAGTAAGAGAAGATTTTTTCAATGTTGAAATAGACATGGATAAAATAGGCGCAGAGGACGTAATCAGTTGGGCAGGAAAAAATGCTGTAAATGGTTTGGTATATGGTAATGGAGGTATTAAATGTTGGCCCGTAGATGTTGTTAATAGAATGCGTACACATGAAGCGGCACCTGAAAGTGACAAAAGAGCACAAGTAGACTTTTGTTGGAATATACATTACGTGCAAATGAACAACGTATACTGTGATGTAATGAACAACGGCTCACCACTACAAGCATGGAGAGCTGGTTTTCGTGAAGGTGTAAAGATGGGATTAGATGGTGGTGATGTAATTGATCCAACTAGAATTAAACAAATACACAGACAAAATTATCAAAGACTGCTTGTATGGATGAGCGTAGGTGAAGATGTTACCAATGGTCTGTGGGCTGTGTATGGTGCTAGATTAGGATGTCACATGACTAATATTCAGAGACATAAATGGGATTGGAAAAACGTTAGAGATTTTGATTGGCTTAGTGATTATTTTACAAAAGAACTTTTCCCTGAGTTCGAAGGATTTGATCAAATGTGCGTTAACACTGGCATGAGTTGGGATTGGAATAAACTTAAAAAAGAAACTGTTCGACTTGGTGAAGAGTTACGTGGTACCTTAGATTTAGAAATAAGCGACATGGATAAAACTGCTAGTAGATTTTTTAAAACTGTATATAAAAATCCTAGTAGATTAGGGCCTATGATAAGGGAAGATCAAGTTGAAGACACCCTCGGAGATAACTAAAATTGTTTTGGTCACAGGAGGTTTTGATCCTTTACACAGTGGACATATCTTATATTTTAGAGAAGCAAAAAAACTAGGACAAAAACTAGTGGTAGGAGTTAACAGTGACGAATGGCTTGCACGTAAAAAAGGCAGACCATTTATGCCGTTTATTGAAAGATTAAAAATAATAAAAGAACTTAGTATAGTAGATGATGTCATCTCAGTTGACAATGATGATAAATTTGATGATGCAGGAGGTGCTATTTTTAAATTACTAAGCACTACTTCCGCAAAAATTATTGTTGCAAATGGTGGAGATAGAATAGAAGGAAACATACCAGAGCAGGAAATTTATGGTGATCATCCTAATGTTGAATTTGTAAGTGGGGTAGGCGGAACAACTAAAATTAATAGTAGTAGTTGGATATTACAAAATTGGATTGCACCCAAAGTAGAACGTGAATGGGGACACTACAGAGAATTATATAAAGGTCAAGGATTTCAAGTCAAAGAACTTGTGATAAATCCTAGAAGCAAATTAACCATGCAAAGGCACGAACACAGAAGCGAAACTTGGAATATTGTCAGTGGTCAGGCTTACATAAAAATAAATCATAGATTGCACAATCCATTTGATGGTTGTTCATTGTATTATTTGCATCCAAACAATCCTGTTGATATACCCAGATACAGTTGGCATCAAGGTTGTAATGACAGTGATGAACCTGCTCATATTGTTGAAATATGGAAAGGAAAATCCAATTTACTTAGTGAAGATGATATAGAGAGATTTGAAAATGAGTAAATCTTTAGCTGATTATGATTGGGATGTCAATAGTAAAGGCAAACCTATAATTAATCATGCAAATCATCAAAAAATGAAAGATCTATTGGATTCTAAAGGTCCTGGTTTTTGTTTGGCAAAATGGACGCAAGTAACAATGCATTTGGGAAATGGACTAACACACAGTTGTCATCATCCATCTGCACATCCTATTCCATTGGATGAACTTGAAGTTCATCCAGGATCATTGCATAACACAAAACATAAAAAAGAACAACGTAGACTCATGCTAAATGGTCAAAGACCTGCTGAGTGTGATTATTGTTGGCGAATAGAAGATAATAAAGATGGAAATTTTAGTGATAGAGTTTACAAAAGTTTTGACCACTACAGTTTCGATGACCATGATGATATAAGCAATCTTAAAGGGCATGAGAATATCTTTCCTAGATATGTTGAAGTAAGTTTTAGTAATGTTTGTAATTTCAAATGTGCATATTGTGGTCCTAATTTTAGTAGTATATGGGCAGAAGAAATAAACAGACACGGTCCTTATAAACTAGAAAATATGTCATTTAATGGCGGTAGTGATATACAGAAACAAATTGCAAACAGAGAAGACAATCCTTATACTGATGCTTTTTGGAAATGGTTCCCCAAATCAATTAAACACATGCATACATTTAGAATTACAGGAGGTGAACCTCTACTGAGTAAACACACTTTTAAAGTAATTGATTATTTGAAAGATAATCCTATGCCTAATTTAGAATTTGCAATTAACAGTAATGCAGGCGTACCAGATAAACTTTGGAAAAAATTTGTAGACAATGTAAAAATATTAGAGCAAGAAAAGTGTGTGAAAAAATTTACATTATTTACAAGCTCTGAAGCAACAGACGAACAGTGTGAATATATCAGAGATGGTATTGTTTGGAAAAACTTTGTACGTGATATAGAATATTTTTTGGACAATACTAATAATACTAGAGTAACTTTTATGAGTGCATTCAACTTGCTTAGTGCTCCTAGCTTTAAAAAATTTTTAGAATATATATTAAACCTAAAAAGAAAATACAGTGCCAATGGTATACAACGTTGGTTATCTAAAGATACACCTTTTGATGTAGACAATTTTATAACTTTAGCAGGTAGTAGTATTAATCGACCTGATGATGAAAGTGTATCAAGAGTTGGTATTGATATTCCATATGTTAGACAGCCAGATTTCCTAGATGCCAGACTGCTTACAAAAGATGTGATTGCAAATTATCTAATACCTGCTTTTGAATATATGACTGAAAATGCAGTGGTACCTGGGTGGTCAGATAATATAAGATTTGAAACGCAAGAAATAGAAAAATTTAGACGTATACTTTTTGACTTAATTATACAAATAAGATACATAAACGAAGATGAGACAAAACAAGATAGTGTTTATGGTCGTGCTAGAAGAAGATTTTTTAATTTCGCACAAGAGTACGAAAAAAGAAGAAACAAAGATTTTGTAAAAACATTTCCAGAACTTGAGCATTTTTACAATATATGTAAACTAGAACAGGAGAAGCAAAATGACGAATAAAGTAATTGTATTTGGTGATAGTTTTATGTATGGTACCGAAAGTTTCCAACACAATTTTTGTAAATCTAAATTTTTACAAGATGCAGGTGATGCAATTGGCAGATGGGAATTGGTCTTAGATAAAGACGGAGTGCCTGACCCTCCCCTTACATCACAAGAACGAAATGATTACAACGATTTCATGACTAAATTAGAAAAACATGAAGATGCCACACATCCACACTATTATAGTATAGGAGGGATACTCAGTAGGAAACTTGATGTAAAACATATAAATTATGCAACTGGAGGACACAGCAATAACATTATATTAAATGATGTTATAAAAAATTTAAAAACTATAGATAAAGAGACTATTGTTGTGTGCGGAATAAGTCAACCAGAAAGAAGATCCTACTATGGTATACATACAAGTAATGGAAGAACCGGCACATTTACAAACTGTTGGTCACCTGTGCTTAACAAAGACGGGTATACAAAATGGAAACAACTTGATCTTATCTTTGGAGATGACAGTACAGCAAAAGCAATTACAACATTAAGTTATGTCAAAACTATCAAACAACTGATAAATGAACAAGGCTGTAAAAAAATTCTCTTTATAGATCCTTTTCATCAGTTTTGTCCAAACAAATATCATCCTAATATTCCTTGGGACTATATTGAAATAGAACTCTCAACACAAGAACTTTTTGACAATGAAAATTTAGTTGAAAAATACAAACACAAAGATTTAGTTAAATTTTTAAAAGAACAATTTTCTGATTTATTATTGACTGGTATAAGTGAAGTATTTGAACAAGTTGAAGCTGAAGGTAATCCAATACAATGTGTTGGAGGTCACTACAGTAAATATACATATGAAAAGTATGTAGAGCAAGTGATACTACCAGAATTAAACAAATGAAAAGATGTGTATTAGCAAAAAGTGGAATTCACGTAAGACCAGATGGTGACATCGTAATGTGTTGCGACCAAAAAAGTTTAGGTCTAAACGCAAACAATATAGGATTGCTTGAAGCTTTTCACAGTGAAAAGTTTAAACAGGTCCGACAAAATTTAGCAGACGATATACAAGATCCTAGTTGCAGTGTCTGTTGGAACTCAGAAAACAAAGGACTAGGCAGTAGTAGAACAAGATTTAGTTCAATGCATACTGACAGCGAAAATCTAAGTCATTGGGATATAAGAGATGATAATCTTTGTAATATGAGTTGTAGAATGTGCGGGCCATGGTGTAGTAGTTTATGGAATCAAGAAGCAAGAAAGTATAAAGATGATAAAACTTATTATAATCATCCAGTAAGCGATTCAATAATATTAAAGACAAAAACAGATACCAAACAAGTGTTTCAAGATAATTTAGACCATTGTAAAAGTGTGTATTTTGCTGGAGGAGAACCATTACTTAACAATACTCATTGGGATATATTAAAAATTTTATATGACAACGAAAGATGGGATACACATGTACGCTATACAACTAATTTAATGAAAACAAAATACAAAGGCATGGATGCAATTGAAATGTGGAAAAAGTTTCAAAGAATAAGCATCAGTGTCAGCGTGGATGCTATTGGTGAACTAGCAGAATATAGTAGAACAGGCACAGTATGGGAAACAATAGAAGAAAATTTACGTAAAATTTTACAGTACCAATCAGATCAGATAAATGTTAACGTTAATATTACAACTAGTTTGCTTACAATTCATCAATTAGATAAAACTATAGACTATTTGTTGAAGCTAGGTGTTTATTCAGAAGATATAATGTATTTTAATGTGTTGAGAAATCCTAGATTTATGAATGTTAATCTCTTACCCACAGCAGAAAAACATAGACTATGGACTAAGTTAAACTTAGAAAGATTCAATGTAAATCCTGAACATGGTTTATTACATTTAAAAAATATGTTATTTGAAGAACCAGAGGATAAACAAGATAATATTTTTACGTTTAGATCGTTTAACGAATCGTTGGATAGAGTAAGAAATACTGACCTAAAACAAGTTAATTATGAATTATGGAGATGTATGTATGAGACAGATTGAATTTAAATTTACTAAAGACATTGTAGCTTTTGACGTTGTAGATTCCTCAGTAGCAGATGCATGGTGGAATCAAATGCAATTGAGAAAAAACATAGAACCATTGACTCCTGTAATAAGTATGGAACCTGACTTTCCAGCTTACAGAGATATTAACGAATGTCAAAACAATATTATTGAAAATGTTGAACTTATGAAACAGTATAATTTTGATTTTGATTGGCCTGAAGATATTGATAGTATTACACAGCAAAATCTTAACAGTTTACATCAAGACTTTCATCATAAAGAAGAAATATACAAGCATGAATTACCTCAAGATGCACATGATACACTACAGAAGATTAATCAGTTTGTGCATCAGATGGAACAAATAATGTGGTCAAAAAACAATGATAGACAAAATTATGCAGTGTTAGACTTTGGATCATTGGAAACAGAATTAAAAATACAGCGTCCTATAGCGGATAACGAAAGACAGTGGTTCAGTGAAGCATATTATGAACAAGCATGTGATACTGCTTTATTGTTAGGATACTGTACATTAGGCAAACATCTAGGACATTGTACATGGACAAATGATACACAAGTTGTTAAAGACAATATGCTAAGACCACAAGAATACATATATACTCAAGTATTGTTTAGGCATAGTAGTAATTTTGTAAATCATGACATGAAAACTATAGATAAAATAAACCAAGACAATCATCAACAGCAACATGACTGGGTACAAAAAAATAATTTACAAAGTTATGTCGATACATATAATCCAAAACACATGTACAATACAGCACCAGTTGTTGCATTCGTAAATAAAAAACATCAATCATATACAGAAGACGATTGGCATGACATATGGTTGAAACAAAAATGGATAGGAATTGAGTTGTTATGAAACCAACTTTATACAGTCCAGATGATGATAGTCTGTTTGACTGTGCTTATGTGTCACATTTGCTGTTGGAAACAGTTGAACAGTGTAAAGATATAGATAAACTTCCTAAAAAATATAGTGTTATAATTAATGCTTGGGCATATTTGAATGACAATAGATTTGGATTAGTCAATCAAGGATTTCACCAAGATATAAATTTTCCAAAAAAGATTCTCAGAGATATCAAAGAAAATAATGTACATGTAATTTTCAATGTATCATGGGAAACTGGATACGAAGTTAAAAATTACATAGACAACGATATAATAAATTTTGATAAATTTTGTACAATATTTGGTTTAAGTAAAAAAAACATTACATATCTAATAGGAAACAATACACCACTTAAAATTATTCCAGGAATACATACTATTGTTTACAATTACAATATGCTATCAATAGGCAGTGTCATTGGAACTGATTATACCAATCAATCAGAGTATTGTAAAAAAACACAACAAATTTTGGATAAAACACTGTTGCCATATTATGGTTTATACTATGTGAGAAGAAGTAGACAAGACAGAATTGCAATGCTAAGACTATTAGATGAAAACAATGTATTGGACAAAATTAATTTTAGTGTGCTATTTGAACCTACACAAAGCTATATTGATATGAGTAAGACTTTGTTTACTAAAATTGGATTTGATGACTATGATAATTTTATTAAAAAATTAAACATTCCACATTTTCCAAAACACAGTAAAATAGATACAAAATATAATTTTAACACTGATATGCAGTTTGTTAATGAAATTGATTGGGGTCATTCACAAACCAGTTACTTTCAATTAGCAGTAGAAACATTGCCCACTGCTCATGCTTTTATAACAGAAAAAAGTATTAAGCCTATGTCAATGCTACAACCAATTGTTGTTTATGGTAGTGTAAACACTGTACAACATTTAAGAGATATGGGATTTTATATGTTTGATGATGTAATTGATCATAGTTATGATGAAGAAACAGATGAAATCCAAAGGTTAATAAAAGTATCTAATGAGGTTAGTAGATTGTGTAGTATTGACAAATGGCCTGAAATATTGTATAATAATATAGATAAGTTATTGCACAATCAAAGAATTGTGCTAGGAATGAGTCACACAATTAGTAAAGGTGATGTTGAGTTATATAAAAGATGTGCTATGCATGAACAGTAATTTGATTACGGATTAAATTTTGTCTACGCAAAGCATAAAAATTGTGATTGTCGAAATCTGTAATACGACTATCCAATGTAATATTAACTTCTTTATTTTCCCAATTACCATCTATATCATAATCAAAACTAATTTGTATAGGATAACTTAGTTCCTTATCTAATAGTATATTTTCCTGTAGCTTTTGTAGATTTGTTGGATTATCTTCACAAAGGCAGTCTAGTATTTTTTTACTAATTGCAAACATATCACTCTTATGTTCATACAAAAACTTACTGCTTACGTGAATAAAGTTATGTCCTTTTTGTCCATCATCTATAGCTCCAGTTTTTAAATATTTGTAGATAGTATCTCTCAAAAACTTGACATGTTTTTGTAGTTGATTGTTAGTTGGCGAATTTAATTCCTGCCATAGCAGATCATAAAAAGTTCTATAAGGTATTTTTTTCACTTTGTTCAAATACTTGCTGTAAATTTGACTGTATCCATTTATATGGAAATTAATAATCATCCAAGCATATACGTAACACTCTACCATTTGTTCAGTGGTCATTGTATTGGTTGCATTAATAATATTAATTTGTTCAGGCACATCTTCCCAATAATTGTAATTGTTCAGTATAAAATAATCTTTTGCCATTACACTTTTAATGCCATATTGTTTTACTGTGTCAGGGTGTGCTAGTTCACTGTTTTGCAACAATTGTGCAAACCATACATCTATACTGTCATGTTGACCAAGCTCTAGTAATTCGCATAGACCATCTTTCCATGTATGAATTGTTTCCAAAGGTAAGCCAAGAATTAGTTCACTGTATGTTTTTGTCTTGTATTTCTTAGCAACCTTCATGACATGCTCAATATTATCAAAAGCTAGATTTGTTCTTTTTATAGCTTCTAGTGTCGGTTGATTCATACTTTGCACACTAACAGTAATACCCTTACTTAGGTGATCCATTTCTTGTGCTATCTCAAATACTGTTTCATTGCTGTTTTTTGTGTACTGTAGATTGACAGCATCAATTTCACTTAGTGCCGCAACACGTTTAATTACTCTGGCAATTTCTAAATCTCTATCTTTAAATATTCCAAAATTGGCATCGGCGCCAAACAAATATGTTATAGGCTTACCTATACACCATTCAAGATCTTTTGTAACTCTTTCTATATCAAAACGCTTAATTTTACTCTGTGTCAAACTTCCCCAATTACAAAATGTGCAACTGAAAGGACAACCACGATTGGTTTCAAAAGTCATATTCCATTTTGCATTAGAATTGTCTTGAATAATTTTATCAAATATGCCTTCGGTATAAGGACTAGGAATATTTAAGTTATTCAGTCTACGTTTAGCAAAAGTTTTTGGTATTGTAGTATTTTTTAAAATACATTCTAATATTTCTAAAAAATTTTCTTCACCTTCATATTGTGCAACACTATCAATAAAGTCATAATCAAGAAAACTTTGATCAGTTTGTTCTCCGCCAAACATAATGATACAATCTGGCCATTGTTTTTTTATTTGTTCAGCAACATGCAAACAATACTTTTCATTCCAAACATAACAACTGAAACCGCACAGCTTAGGATTATCTAGTCTTGCTATAATATCTTTAGGATTATCTCGCTTGAAGAATAATTCAGGACATTTAAAGTTTTTATCAATATGTTCAAATTGCTTGACATAACTCCACAAACATCCTATACTATAGGGTATCCAGTATACTTTTTCCCCATTAAAAATACTTGTATACTGAGGTTGAAACAAGTAAATGTTATGCATCCATTAACCTAAAACACTTTTCCAATGATGAATAGTTCTATCTATTCCTTCTTCATAACTTACTTTAGATGTCCAACCTGTTTTGCTAGTTAGCAAGTCATTATTACTATTTAACCACCAGATTTCGCCATGTCGAGGATCTTTGGTGTCCCAATTTATTTTCCCAGTCCAGTCTAATTGTTTTGCAATGTAATCAGCACAATGTCTGATCTTTCGTGGGTCGTTAGGCCCAATTGTGTAAAAGTTTCCTTTGCACTTGTCTCTGTTTTCAATTACTGCCATCCATGCATCTAATAAATCATCAATGTAAATGAAGTTTCGGTATGGTTCTGCATATCCTAAGTTGCAGGTGTTACCTTTTAACATTTGACTGATAATTTGCTCTGTAACAAAAAAGTCATTGTCTTTGCGACCATAACTATTTGTTTGTCTAAAACTTGCCCAAGGTAGTCCATATGCTCTACCAGCATATTCTAAATATTTTTCACAACCATATTTTGCCACAGCATAAGGTGCATTAGGATTGGGCTGTGTATATTCATCAAAAGCAACTTTTGTTGTGTAAGTTCCAGTTTGTTTTACTTCATCGCTAATTGGTTGCCAACCATACACTTCCATTGTGCTAGCAAATACAAAATACGGCATGTCACTTAGCTGTCTACAGGCTTCTATTAGATTAACTGTGCCAACATAATTTACTTCGCTGAAACTTACCTGTTCATAAAAACTTTTTTGCACTTCAGTTCTTGCCGCCAAGTGTACAACAATATCCGGCTTAGCTTTTTTTACTTCTAGTTGTATACCTGTATGATGAGTAAGGTCATTTTTTAAACTGTGGACTTCACCAAATTGTTTTAATCTAGGCAATAGATGTTGACCAATAAATCCACTTGTGCCTGTTAATAATATTTTCATAACTATGTCTTTCTTGTGTTTCCGTAATGTATTACGGTCACGTCATCTTTTTTAAATTTTCTCCAAGGATCAATTACTATACTTCCAGCTGGTATATCACAATACAGTTTATCTTGATGAGTTTTACCTGTGTATTCATAGGTTATTTCTGCACTGTGAGCCAGTAAAAATACACAAGGGCCTTCGGGCTTGTAATAGTCATCTGTTTGCGGATCAACATAGTTAACATTGTTGATCCCTGCATTCTGAACATAGTGTCCTACCAGTTTGCTGTAGCTACCTTCTTGATAAGGCACATTGGGTTTGTAGGCTTTACCGTGGATTACTACTGGCATGTTGTTTAATTTGGCAAAATGTGTAATAGTGTTAGCCATATTTTTGGCTTGCACTTCTCTAGCATTCATTATACTATCAAACAAATCATATCCTAAATCTAATTTTTCAGCCATATATCTCAGTGCAATATTGTCTCTTGGATGACATGCACCACCATCGCCCATACCTGCTGTCATAAACTGTTTGCCCATGATACGCATATCACTTTCAGCTAGTGCTTTGGTTACTACATCTACATTAATATTTCCTTGTTTTTCAGCTACATCCTGTATCATGTTTACCAAACCCAGTTTAGCACTTATAAATGTATTGTAAAAAACTTTGATACATTCACATTCATCCCATGTTCCTATTACATAGCGTGGATTGTTATTCATCACTGTTTTGTAAAATTCAACAAGTTCTTTTGCATCACCTGTTTCAGATCCATCTTCTGTTCCTATCATTACCATTTCTGGATTTACCATATCCCAAGCTACACTGCCCATTGCAATCAAATATGGATTATAAACAAACCTTGTATTAGATACTAAACTAACAAATTCACGTCTTGTTGTACCTGGTAAGACCGTACTGATCAAAACTAATATTTGTTGTTTGTTCATGTATTTGTTGGCTTCCGTTAAACATTGTTTAACAATATCATAACTAAAGTCCTTAGGATCTAAATGTGCAGTAGGTGCATCTCCATCATATTTGGGATCATGTGGAGTTGGTACTGCAACAAATACTATATCCTTGTTCTGCACTAATTTTTCAATA
>MDTD01145691.1_pt1 | contig 18402 bp, 16 predicted proteins | sample 811221 | NCBI WGS metagenome assembly MDTD01 (sample SAMN05326646, study PRJNA326480) | marine metagenome | isolation source: seawater | place: Pacific Ocean: South West | collected 2011 | reverse complement strand
TTACAGCACTCCAGATTTTCCGCGTCCGGGCAAGTAGGGGGGATGCCGGTCTGACGACCAGCGGTTGTACATTATAAATGTAGCTTTTCACGATAAGGTTTGATATCCGGGGTAAAATTAAAAAATCCCGAGATATCAAGGCTTAAATCGTGAAAAGAAAAAAATGTGTAGTACGGTAATAGTTGGTTTCTTTCTGAAGACGTTTTGAAAGAAATCACGGAAGACAAGCCGACCAGCGCCAGGGCAGCTTTTGCCAAGCCCGTCTGGGAGATTCAGCTGTCTTCCGCTACCGTGCTCCTTAAGATCGTACAGCCATCGAGGGCATCAAGCCCGTGTGATGCAAGCTAGATCAATGGGCACATTACTAATAATAAGTGGTCAACTGGCAGGAGGCAAGAGATGAATGCATTAAAAACGCAAGAAGATTCCCAATGCACCTGGATCGGTATCGATGTCTCGAGTAATTCCTATGATGCCGCGATCTATCTTCCACTGGAACCTGGATCTGCTCCACGCAATATTTTGAAGCTTCCGGCGAAACATTTTAAACGGACTCGGGAAAGTGTTGCCGCATTTCATGAATGGACCTTCCGTATTCGCGACAATGCCGGACTGCCAGGTGGAGCGATTCGCGTTGCAATGGAAGCGACCGGACGCTACTCCAAGGAATTGGCCGACTGGATAAGTGAAAAAATCCCTTGTTCCAAACCGGTTATTTTAAACCCGAAAATGGTGGCTGATTATCGTAAAAGTCTATATCCCGGCAACGACACCGACGCTATTGCGGCCGGGGCTTTAGCGCGTTTCGGAGCTGAAAGGCATCCGGAACCTAAAGATGAGTGGCCGGAAGAGTATCTGGAGCTTCGAGAGTTGACCAGACAGCGTTCTCACCTGGTAAATCAGAGAACGGTTGCAACCAACCGTCTCAGGGAAATAAAAGACATCAATATTGTTGCCGATGTGCAGAAAAGTATTGTCCAGGCTCTTGATAAGGCAATCAGCAAAGTTGAGCTGCGTATAGAGCAATGCATCCAAAAATCAGAGGAATTAAGCATAAACACAACTTATGCAACCAGTATCAAAGGCATCGGCATAGTTGCTGCCACGACTATATTTGCCGAATGCGGACCTCTTGAAAGATATTCCGCCAGGCAGTTGGGGGCGTATTCCGGATTGTCGCCATTCAAGCATACTTCCGGTACCAGCATAAATTCCACTCGCATCAGCCGCAAAGGACCAAAACAACTGCGACAGGCACTGTACACCCCTACAACCAGCGTATTAAAGTACAACTCTGAGATGCAATCGTTTAGAGCTAGACTCATCGCCAGAGGATTAACTCCGATGCAGGCCAGATGCGCTGTCATGCGAAAGACATTAATTCTCATCAGAGCGTTAGTTGTTAATCAAACAATGTATATGGAAAATTACAAAAATATTCCAGAATAGGGTTGATTTTTCACACACCATCTCCCAGGGAAAATGCAAAATACCAGAGCAAAGCTTCAATCCGTTCATACGACTTAATTAGCATCCCGGGACGATATACCCGGCTTTGCCGGGATAAAGAAAAATTCGTGTTAATCCGTGAAATCCGTGGCTAATAGTCAGTTACTTTATTCTCGAATCAGTGATGTGGTCGAGCGGGCCTTACGAATTTAATGCCTGGAGGGCGCGTCGGATGATGTTTTCGGTTGAACATTGGTCCTTCGGCAATTCCTCGATCAGCTTCTGGATAGCTTTGCGCGACTGGTCGCGTTTGAAACCGAGGGATTCGAGCGCCATCAAGGCGTCTTCGGCCGCCTGGGCGGCGGCCGGATCGGCACTCTCTTTCGTCTCCGAGGTAAATCCCGGAGCCATTTTCGCGATTTTATCATAGAGCTCGACGATCAGGCGTTCCGCGGTGCGTTTTCCGACGCCGTTGATCTTCTTGATGACCGTTAAATCGCGTTCGCTGATGGCGGCGCAGAAGTTTTCCACCGGCATGCTGCTGAGGATATTCAGCGCCAGTTTCGGGCCGACGCCGCTGGCGGTAAGCAACGTTTCATAAAGCTTTTTGTCGTCGGCCGTGGCGAAGCCGAACAGGGTTATGGCATCCTCCCGGACGCTGGTATGGATCTGCAAGGTGACCTTTTCGCCGATTTCCGGCAGGGCGTCGTAAGTGCTGATCGGGATCAGCACCTGGTAGCCGACGCCGTTGACGTCGATAATAGCTTCGGTAAAGTTTGCTTCAGCGAGAATTCCGGTCAATCTTGCAATCATTTTATGCCTCCAGAGGAACAATTTCCATTGAGATGTCAGACGCTTTAACGGAGTGGGTCAGAGCGCCGACCGAGACGTAATCGACCCCGATAGTGCCGATTGACGGCAGTCTTTCGATGGTGATGCCGCCGCTGGCTTCCAGTTTGGAACGTCCGCCGTTGATCGCGACCGCTTCCGCCATCTGTTCATTGGTCATGTTGTCCAGCAGAATGTAATCGGCTCCGGCTTCGACCGCTTCCTTGACTTCCTCGAGGGTGTCGGCTTCGACTTCAACTTCCAGTTCCGGGAACTTATCGCGGGCGCGCTGGACGGAACGGGTGATGCCGCCTTCGCCTTCGAGTCCGGCCATTTCACGGTGGTTGTCCTTGATCATAACCCGGTCGTAAAGTCCGATACGGTGATTTGACGCGCCGCCGACGGCGACCGCGTATTTTTCCAGATTGCGCCAGCCGGGAGTGGTCTTGCGGGTATCGAGAACTTCAGTCTTGCTGTCGGCCAGAGTCGCGGCGTAACGGCCGGAAGTGGTGGCGATACCGCAGAGCCGCTGCAGGAAGTTCAATGCGGTGCGTTCGGCGGTCAACAGGGCCTCGGCCTCGCCGGTGATCTCGGCCAGAACATCGCCGACTTTACAGCTGGTACCTTCTTCGACCAGAGCCTTGAATTTCAGGTCCGGTGAAACGGTCTTGAAAACTTGTTCCGCGACCGGCAGTCCGGCACAGATCAGATCTTCTTTACAGCGCAGCAGGGCTTTTGCCTGCATATCCGGTCCGATAACCGAAATACTGGTGGTGTCGCCAACATCTGAAAGGTCCTCTTCCAGTGCCAGCATTATCAGGGATTCAACCCGTTTCATATCGATTTCAGGGGTATTGCTCATGATATATTTTCTCCAATTATATTGTCTGCCATCATTGATATATTTTCAATTGCGGAGGCGCGTCCGCTGATATGGTCGTAGGTAATGACAACTGCATCCAGCCTGATGCCTTTTTCAACCACCGGCAGGCGGCGCGGCATACCGGAACGGAATTTCTCAATTACCGCTTCCACTTCCCGTCCGAGGATGGAATGTTCGGCCCCGGTCATGCCGACGTCCGAAATAAAAGCGGTGCCGCCGGGAAGAATTTTACCGTCCGCGGTCTGGACATGGGTATGGGTTCCGAGAACCGCGGTAACGCGTCCGTCGAGGAAGTGTGCCATTGCCGCCATTTCGCTGGTCGCTTCAGCATGGAAATCGACAAAGATGTTTTTGACGTTGCCAGGGATTTTCGCCAGGATTTTTTCAGCGGTTTCGAACGGACAATAAGCGGATTCGCGCATAAATACTTTGCCCAGCAGATTGATGAACGCTACTTCACCCGCGGCGGGATTGCGGAACACCTTCCAGCCGACTCCCGGCTGGATGTTGCTGACATTCGCCGGACGCAGGACGTTGTCGAACTGCTTGATTTCAATCTCGAAATTTTTCTGGTCCCAGACATGATCGCCTGAGGTAAAGACGTCAACTACGTCCTTGATATCGTTCAAGCTTGACGCGGCCAGCCCGACGCCGTTGGCGATGTTTTCCGCATTGGCGGCGCAAAAACTGCAATTGTATTGTCTCCTGAGCTCAGGGACCAACTGTTTAACTGCCCGACGTCCGCCTTTGCCGACGATGTCGCCTATAAAAAGTAACTTCATTAAACTTCCTCAACTTATGATAAATTCACACACCGGTAAAATAGTGCGTCAAAGCACTTTTATCAATAACCTTACGGAAGTTTTTATCCGGTAAAGGAGAAGCGGGTTATTACAGTTTGAGCTGTTCCTTGTCGGCTTTGGCCGCTTTCTCCAGCAGAATTTTAAAATGAGCCGGGGGGAAATTATATTGCATTTGCAGTTGGGATACCAGTTCGGTTGCGGTTTTGGCGTTTGTCGCAAAGGCGTAAACCCTCCCGTCCTGATAAAAGATATTTATAATACCTTTATGATTCCCCGGCTTATCAAACGCAACCGGACTGTCAGCATGTCCATATTGGTCGCTGGAGCCTTCCATGTAACCGCCAAGAAAAACATAATCAGTCTTGTCCGGAGAGTCGCACGATGGGCATTTAATGAGTTTGCTGTCTATATAGTCGCCGTCGATCAGCTCTTTAAAACCAGCGTAGCCGTATTTCTCCGGAAACCAATCCCGGTTGTCCATGGCGTATTGCTTGGTTGCGAGGGCTATCTGCTTCAAGTTTGACGAGCATGCAATTATCCTGGCTTTCTCTCTGGCCTTACCGACGGCCGGAACGGTCATTCCTATTACAAGGAATCCCAGAGCCAGGAATACCGGGCAGAAAATGGAAATACCGCTAAGGGCAATTCCGGAAACGGCCATCCCTTTACCCCGGCGACAACCCATGTTGATCTTGGTCAGTCCAAAAATCCCCAGTATCAGGCCGGGAATAGCGGTTAATATCCAAAAGATCGGCGACAGGATTCCAAGGATCATACTGGCAACGGCCAGTCCTGAGGTTGGCGGATGATGATGAACATGTCCGTGATGGCCGGGATAACCCTGTTGGCTGCAATGAGGACAGTTTTCAGGATTTTCCACTTCGTTACCGCATTTTTCACATTGCATTTTATTTCTCCGTTAGTGATTTATGGACCGGGTTACTGTTTCAGTCTTGAGGACATCTGTTCCCTGTCGGCCTGAGCCGCTTTTTCGTACAGGACTTTCAGGTGAGCCGGCGAGTAATTGTTATTTCTGTTTAAGAAGTCTATGACATCCTTCACGGTACTGAACCCTTGACTGTAGGAAAAACCCTGCACGTGTCCATCCTGAAATAGAATATTGATGTATCTCTTATGGTTTTTCGGAATATCGAAAGCCAGCGGGGTATCCATCGTTCCGTACTGGTCGCTGGAACCTTCCATAAAGCCTCCCAGATAAATATAGTCTGTTCCGTCAACTGTTGGACACGAAGGACATGTGTAAACATATTTATCGGTTAAATAATCATTATCGATAAGCTGCTTGAATCCGGCATATCCATTTTTATTCGGGAAACAGTCGTTATAGTCCATGGCATACTGCTTCAAAGACAGGCCGATCTGTTTCAGGTTTGAAGTACAGGAAATTCTTCTGGCTTTTTCCCGGGCTGAGCCTAGCGCCGGAAGCAACATGCCGGCCAGGATTATCATGAAAAACGGGATAACCGTTCCAAGTCCACTGATAACGATTCCAGTAACTGCAATGCCTCTGCCTTTTCTTTCGCCTCTATTGATCAAGTTGAGGCCAATAATGCCCATGATCAGACCGGGGATAGCCGTAAATATCCATAAAAAGAAAGAACATATTCCGAGAATCATACTGGCGATTGCCAAACCGGATGTCGGGAGATTTCCCGTCGGCTGCGATTGTCCGGGTGTCTGATTGCAGTGCGGGCAGTGATTGGAATCCTGAACTTCATTTCCACATTTGTTACAAAACATCTTTCCTCCTCCAGTTATTTTATTCCTGTTTACCCTCGATCGCGCATAATAATACCGCCCCGGCCATGGTTAAATAACGGTTGACCTGGTTAGCGTTGGTGAAATTCACTCCGATTTTCATTACGAACGGATTAAAATTCTGCTTGAAGCGGCATTCCAGCTGACCATTTATAGAGCAGTCGTAGTTCTGAGGGATCAGGTTGCAGACAAAACGCCGGATCAGGGCCAGGGCCATGCTGTCCTCCTGGATCAGGCCGATCTCATTGTCATTTGTGTCCATAATTGTCCATTCGTCTTTAATCATGGACTGGAAGCCTTTTCTCCTCAAAGCCCCGAGTTTTGTCTCAGTCGCGCTGTCGATCACGTCATAAGTCGCTCCGAAGTCAATGATGTTCCGGGCGTGAATACGGAAAATTTCCTGCTGCATATCCTCGCCGGTGTAGATTCTGATGTCCTCTTTCAGCTTGAATGCTTTCAGCTTGGAATATGCGACCACCTGCTCATTTTTATCATAGATGTGGAATGCTCCCCCTACCAGTTTCAGTATTTTACGCCTGACGAGATAGTGGTCCTCATTGAAATAGCTCATGACAATAATCCTCCTTCTGTAAATACGGTGCAGATACCGGTTAAAAAAAGATAACATAAAACCGGACAATATTCAATGTAATATTTAATTAACGCTAAAAAAATATCAAATTAATTTGAGTTTTACATGCATAAACGTTATTGTAATTAATAATCGTTCAAGACGATTTTAACTAAAAACAAGGGAGTTTAAAATGAAAAGAATGCTTATTGCCTTGGGTCTCGTGTCTTTTTGCGGTTTGGCCGGTGCTGAAAACCTGATTAAAAACGGCGGTGCTGAAAATGATATTGACTGGTTTAACGGTTTCAGCGGCAAGCTGACCACCCTTGTAAAGTCTGGAAAAAACTGTTACTATGTGACTGGCACTAAAAGAATTACCGCGAAAAAACTTATCGCGGTTGAATCAAACAAAAAATATGAGCTCAGTGGCTGGTTCAAGTCGGCCGGGGATGATTCCAGCAAAATCTGTTTTGGCCTGATTGCTTTTGACGCGAATAAGAAGAAAATCAAAAAGACCAAACCGCTCTTTTTTGTTGCTGATAAAAAAATCGTTCCTGAAATCTGGACAAAATTCAGTGGTCAGGTCGTTGGTGGTAAATTACCCGCCGGCACTAAATTTGTAAAAGTGATTCTGGTCGGTAACTATAAATCACCGAAAGGCCGTCTCGCAGTAGACGATCTCGAGTTTAAAGCGGTAAAATAATCATAAATGACTTCTCGTCGTTTAAGAAATATAACATACCTGCTTCTGGGGCTGTTTCTGGCGCTGGGGGCAGGTTGTCGTGTAAACACTCCTCCGCCGCACACGGTGTCGCAAGTCTCGACTATCAATGCCCTGCTTGCCGGAATTTATGACGGGGATAAAGACCTTAAATATCTGAAACGGCACGGGGATTTCGGAATCGGCACTTTCGACTCTCTGGATGGAGAAATGGTTTTCTGGCAGGGTGAATTTTACCAGGTCAAAGCCGACGGCAAAGTATACCGTCCGGCAATCACGACCGGAACCCCGTTTGCCGCGGTCGCCTGGTTTAAGCCGGATCGTTCGCTGGTTCTGAAAGCCGGAACCGGTTATTCCGCGGTGGTAAAACAACTGGATCGTTATTGTCCGAATAAAAACCTTTTCTATGCGGTTGCACTGGAGGGTAATTTCAGTTATATGAAAACCCGCAGTGTGCCGAAACAGCATAAACCATACCCGCCGCTGGTCAAGGTCACAGCCAGCCAGCCGGTGTTTGAGATGAAGAACGTCGAAGGCGTGGTCATTGGATTCCGCTGTCCGGCGTATGTAAAAGGTATAAATGTCCCCGGCTGGCATCTGCATTTCTTGTCAAAAGACCGGACTAGTGGCGGGCATGTGCTGGATTTCAAAGTGGAAAAAACGAGCGCATCGATTGATGAGATGTTCCGCTTTTATATGACGCTGCCGCACGACAGCGCGGGCTTCCGTCAGGTCGACCTGGGCAAGGACCGCAGCGCGGAACTGCACGCGGCAGAGAAATAAAATTTGCAAAATACTTTTCCCAAAACTCACCTGTTTCATGCTTGAAAATTCGCTAAAGCCGGTTACTATATCATGTTACATGATAATCGTTAACATGAAATAAAGAAATTGTATTTATGGAAAAAGTAGTAATTATTGGCAGCGGCGCTGCCGGTCTGACCGCGGCAATTTATGCCGCTCGTGCCAACCTTGAACCAATGGTAATCTCCGGTGAACTTCCGGGCGGTTTGCTGACCCAGACCAGTGATGTAGAGAACTTCCCCGGCTTTCCGGAAGCGATCAACGGTTTTGACCTGATGTTCAAAATGCAGCAGCAGGCCGAACGCTTTGGCGCAAAGATCGTCAGTTCCAAAGTGCTGAGCGCTGAACTCAAGAACGGCGGACCACAGGTGCTGGAAATCTCATCCGGCGAAAAAATCGAATGTGAAGCTTTGATCATCGCCACTGGAGCGTCCCCGCGCTGGCTCGGGCTGGAGTCAGAGGAACGTCTGAAAAATCTCGGCGTTTCCGCTTGCGCGACCTGTGACGGCGCTTTTTACCGGGATGTTCCGGTCGTCGTTATCGGCGGCGGCGATACCGCAATGGAAGAAGCCAGTTTCCTGACTAAATTCGCCTCCAAGGTTTATGTAATCCATCGTCGCGACGAACTCCGTGCCTCCAAGATCATGGCTGACCGGGCTTTGGCTAACGAAAAGATCGAAATGGTCTGGGATACCGTTGTCGAAGAAGTACTGGGCGAAAAAGAGGTCGAAGGCGTCAAGGTAAAGAATGTCAAGACCGGTGAGGTTTCGACTATCGAGTGCAAAGGGTACTTTGCCGCCCTCGGACACGTCCCGAGTACCGAAGTATTCAAAGGTCAGGTCAATATGGACCCACAGGGTTTTATCATTCTTGAAAACAATTCGAGCTATACCGATATCGAAGGTGTTTTTGCCGCAGGGGACTGTGCCGACAAGGTTTACCGTCAGGCGATCACCGCCGCCGGTATGGGCTGCCGTGCCGCGATCGACGCCGAACGCTGGCTGGAATCCCAGGGATAATACATTTGTGACAGGAGGTAATTTTGTCTAAAATCCTCCTGTCAATTCAATCTAGAGCAGGATAGTGCCCTTTGGTTTGTGGGACCGCCTCTCCATTATTGTAGTCAAGCTGTAACGGATCTCCGGGATCTGATGCTTTGTAGCGCCGTTTTTGAGTATAATGCCAGGTTGTCTCCCTTGCATCGTTGCGCCAAGGGCGGCATTCCCAGTAGTACCCTCTGAACGGATCTCGAGACTCGTTCATCCAAGTCAGGATTTCATCATGCAAGTGGTTTCGAATGGCCGAGGTTCCAGGTGCAGCGATTAAGTTGTGCATTTCATCCGGGTCGGATTGCAGATCGTACAATTCATCTGACGACAACAGATTGATACAGAGTTTATATCTGCCGTCGAAGGCGCCACGGAAAGGCTGGAAGCCTCCGGCGCCATCGTTAATATTTCCGAACCTGCCAAACTCAAAAAAAATCTTTCTGCCGGTTTTGTGGTCGGGGGAGATCAACTGCTCATAGATTGAACTGCCGTCGATGGTCTGTGGAATATCGCAACCCATGACCTCCATTATCGTCGGCAAAAGGTCAATATGCGAAACAGGCTGGGTGAATACCCGGGCGGGGGAAGTTACTCCCGGCCAGCGTATAATCAATGGAATGCGCAACACCTCTTCATAGGGGGCGGGCCCTTTTTGTGTCAGGCAGTGCGATCCCAGCATATCGCCGTGGTCAGATGTGTAGATGATTATGGCGTCCGGAACTATTTCTTCCACCGCCTTTACAACCCGGCCGATCTCGTCATCAACAAATGAATTACAGCCGAAAAAATCGGGTTTGGCCGGAATGCTTCGCTGTGTTTGGCGCAACCGGTTTCTTCCCCATACTTTCTGGTGTTCCGGTTTATCCTCAAGGTTGTCATACAGGTTAGGACTTCTGGGAAACTCGAAATCCATATATTCGTCGGCATAAGGCTGCGGACACAGATATGGACCGTGCGGTTCATCATATGATACAACCAGGCAGAAGTCATCCTTTCCGTGTTTTGCGAGAAAATCCATCGCCCGGTTCGAGCAACGGTTGGCAAAGGTGAATTCACGCGGAATCCCGTTTCGGTTAGAGCTGTATTTACGTGACGCTATCCGCTCCTCCGGCGACAACTCATCCAGATAGTTTCTCATGTCGTACCAGTACTCCTCATCCCAGCCATCGGGACAGCGCCCGGTTCCGAAGTAGTCATGCCCGTCAAGGTGCCATTTTCCGATATATGCACAGTGAACACCTTCAACGGTCAGACGCTGCCCCAGGGTCTTGACTGTGTCACCAAGCGGCATATCGTTGCCCCAGACGCCGTTGGCGTGGGGCCAGATGCCGGTAAAAAGGGCGGAACGCGCCGGTGCGCACACCGGGGAACAGGTATATGCCTTGTCAAAGCGCATTCCGGAAGAGGCCAGTTTATCGATATTCGGAGTGCTTAGTCCGGTTTCCGAATAACAGTTCACCATATCCGCGCGTTGAGTGTCGGTCATGATAAAAACTATCTGCCGGTTTGTTTTTGGTTCAGCCACGATTCATCATCTCCTTATACTTCATCGAATACCCTGACAAAATCGACTTCGAAATAATCTGGCAGGACGGCGTTTTTCAGGGCTTCGCAGGGAGTCCCTTTCGGGTGTCCGGGTTTAGCAGTAAAAGCGGTCGCTTCAAATTCTGTTCCACGGTATCCGTGACACTCGGTTGACAGCAAAATAAACTGTTCTATTTCAGAGACCGGAGATTCTTCCCGGTTAACTTCCACGCCATCGGCATAATAAATGTAGCCGTCTTTGCTCCAGTCAACCCCGTAATGGTGCCAGCCGTCTTCCGTTTCGACGAAATCGAACCTGGCATGTCCATGTCCGGAATAGTTTTTGCCGTATCCGCCCCACAAGCCGCCGCAAATTATTTGATTCTCCGTATGCAGGCGGTAATTTTCCATGATATCAATTTCAACCCCGCCGTATTTAGGATTGGGGTGACTGCCGATGCCGGGAGCCTGGAGCCAGAACGCGGCATGCCAACCGGGGTTTTTAGTCATTCGGCAGCGTACTTCGTAATATCCGAATTTATGCATAAACTTAGGTTCTTCATGTTTCCCGAATGGCCAGAATCCTTCAGTATCTTTCGGAATATCAAAAGTCATTGACCCGGTTTGCAGGTGCGGAGAATAATAATGTCCGTCTTTTTCCAGCAGGTGCAGCCTGATATGACTTTCTCCATCAAGCTCAATTCCTTCGTCCGTAAATGTCGGGAACTCACTGCCCCAGAAGTTGCGGCGACAACTCCACTTGGTCGTATCCAGTTCGGTTCCGTCGAACTCATCGTTCCAGACCATTTTCCACTTTTTTCCGGCAGGCAGATAACTGTCGGCATGGTCTTTCAATTCAAATCTTTGCATAATTTTTCCTTGGAGCATATTAAAAATAGGTTTGTTTATAATCTTGTAAACGGTAGAATTTAGCATATGTCTGCCAGTAGCTGGCGGCCATGGATACCCATTTAGCTGCAACCTGCGACGGGTTGGCGTTATTAACATGTCCATCCGCGAAGAGGCCGTTGATCGTACTGTTGTGTCTGAAGTGCCCGCCACTTGGAGAAGTGCTCGAGAACGGGTTGATGCTGTAGCTGGGCTTTCCCACGTCAGTGCCGGAAAAGCGAATACTGTCCGCGAGCAGCCAGTACTGGGAGGCATGTTTCATGCGCTTGGTATCGATGGCAATTCTGGTTTTGCCGGATATTGATTCCTTCAATATAGGTGTATTAAAATATTCCTGATAATCATCCCCAAATCCGAACATGACAACGCTGCCGTAAGTTTCGTTGTATCCCTTTGCCGGAATAGACGGACAGTAGACTGTTTTCGGTAGTTTTGCCGCATCATCATAAAGCGACTCTGACCATTGTATATAAGAGTCGCTACTACAGTATGTCACGGGGATAATGCCCTTGTTATCATCCGCATAATTTGCAAATTCAACGCCAATCTGTCTTAGATTGTTGACGCAGCCGATTCGCTTGGCGGTTTCTCTGGCCTTGCCCAGGGCTGGCAGCAGCATAGCCGCCAGAATGGCGATGATAGCGATCACTACCAGGAGCTCTATGAGGGTAAATTTCCGTTGCTTCACTTTGATTCCTCCTTCGATGTTGTTTTAGGATACCATAAACCATATCTATTTCTGTAACGATGATTATTCTTGTTGCCGGACCAGATAAAAGATCTTTGCGTTCCTTTTTTATTTATATCGTTCAACTTGAGATCAAAACCGAGCAGATCCCCGTACTTTATCTTCAGCTCTTTCCAGGGAATAAAGATATTGACCGTATATTCTCCGGGATTGTCAATGATTTTTATTTCAAGATTATCTATATCCATATTTACCGCGCTTTTGTGTGCCGCCAAGCCGTTCGAGGACTTTGGTGCGATGAAAAGGCGACTGTTGTTTTTAATATTGTAATTAATATTGCCGACATTTTTCAAGGGGGAACGGTCAAAGAACAATTCAATGGAATCCCCGGTCCACGGCGCACCTTTTTTGCGCTTGCCGCGTTCCTTGTCTTTAGCATTGATATTAAGATAGAATCCTTTTGCATCTGCGGTGGTTTTGAAGCTGTAGTTGCCGGCTTTGACGGTTTCACCTTCCCCGCAGATCTTCTTTTGCAGTTCCGGTAACTGTAGACTGATATTCTTTTTGTCATCTGCTATATACACGAAAGATTTTGCCGTATCCACATTGCCACAGTCCCTGAATTTCACAATGCCGCTTTTATTTACTCCAAGTTTAATTATTTGAGGCTTTTCCATGAAATCAGGCCGTACCGCAAGCTCGACATCTCCCGCAGAAGTATTGATTATTTCGAGATTTAACACCTTCTTGCCATTTTCCAGAGACATAAATGCCTGTCCCACTTTTGCCGATTGCTGAGTCTCCAGTTTCAGTTGATTCAAGCCCTTGCCGAAAACATAGACCGGATAGTCAGACAGTTTAAGGGTTCCGGTATTTTTTATCGGATTCATAAACATATCGTAGAGTTTGATACCTTTCTGAGGAAGGCTCAGGGAGAATTTCTGCTTTTTGATCCCACTCCAAACGGCAGCGAACTTTTGTCCGTCACGTTTTTTATAGATATAACCGCATGCGCCGAAAGGCCAATGAAATGTTTTGACAGGAACGGTTCCGTTCAGCAGGAATGAAGCGATGCTTAATCCCACATACAGATCATGAGGAACATAACCGCTGTGACCCCATGTATCACCAAGCTCCCAGTTTGGAACAAGCTCGTTCATCAACAGCTGTACGCCGTTAATTATCAATGACTGCTTGACATGCTCGCCCAGGTCGATCAGATTGCGACGCAACAAGTGTTGAGCATGGGTTGCACGGGAAGCAACGGCATAAAAGGCGCTTGGAGCAGGGCCAATGTAATATAGTTCTGTATTCCATAAAGCTATTCCGGGAGAATAAACATCGGCAATTTTCCTTAATCCTTTTATGGCTGCTACTGCGGATGAAGGCGAACCGGCCAGCGGACTGCTGTAAGGGTGAAAACTCACGGCATCGCAATATTTCAGTGAACCGGATGTGCCCATCTCATTTAAAAATTTATCGGTTTTTCCACCAAGGTCCGTCGTAATTGAGCCGCCTACTACCGCAGCGGACGGATCATATTTTTTTATAATCCTACCAGAGCTGATCAGGTAAGGAATATACTCTTTTGCGCCCGGGAGAGCAATGTTTGGTTCATTGGTTATCTCGTAGGCGGGAATTCTGCCTTTGTAACGTCCTACTACCGCGGTGACAAACCGCTTCCATGCGACAGGGTCCGGGGAAATACCATCCCAAACTCCTCTCAAAGGATGCCTGACAGTCGCAGGTGATTTTAACAGCCAGTCGGGCAGACTGGATCCATTTCGTTTCTTGCCGTTCCGGTCCCTTAAGTAAAACATATTGCCCAATACCGGAACCAGTTGCATGCCATATGAATCCGCAAAATCGACCATTTTATCAGAATTAACCCAGGTGAATTTGCCGGGGGAGGGTTCCATGTGTTTCCATTCAAATCCCCCTCCATGGACTCTAAGAAGCTTTATTCCGGTATCCTGAAGAAATTTTCCGAAGGTTTTAACACTGCTTCCATTCATTGTAAGAAAGGAGGCTGGTATCTGATCCTGATGGCGATATTGGGACCTGCCGATAGAGCTGTTTATGCCGGTTACAGAATCTTTTTTTACATCATATTTAAAACTCTTATCATATTGAGGAATTTCCGCGAAAAACCAGGCCCCAAGCGGTTGTTTTCGACCTGCAGCGATATAATTCCCACTCAACTTGAAATGGCCATAGCAGTTTGTCTGAGTGTCCACCGCTTTATTTATTACAGTTGCGGCAGGGACATTAATTTTCAGTTTCCGCAGGGCAAACTTTTTTTCAGGAAACATCGTATCACTGATCCTGATTTCGGCTTGCAGTTCCGCATCATGGCTGGAATAATTGACCGCCCTGAGTTCACAAGGCAGTACTTTGCTCCTGATTCTAACCCTGAGGTCGCCGCGCACCGCTGCTTCAACCGGAGCGACCGGACTATATTCCGCTGCCTTATCGCCTTCGTTTACCTGAATTGCGTCGATCCATACCGTCGCATTGTTCGCGATTCCGTTATTATTACCCCAGCGAAACTGCGTAAAATACCAGTTTTTTCGCCCTTTTGCCTTGAAAGAGAAACTGTAACGCTTCCATGTTTTGCCGACCTGGAAATATTTTGTCGAAAAAAGCCCCCAGTCACCTTTTCGATAATTGATGATTTCACCGGCAAATTGTCCCGCCCGGATATTGATTTTTTTGGAACTTTTCATGTAAAAAGAAAAAGTGTAGGTCTTGCCGGAATCCAACTTGTATTCTCTGGTAAACAATTCAATCGCATCGGCGTTCGGGTTATTGAAGCGGAGACTCTGTTTGCCATGGATCTTTTCCGCCGTATCACAAACTGGTTCGATAAATTTCTCTTCAACTCCGGTGCGAATAAAGCGATGAATGCCATATTCTGCGCGTCCAAGTTCAAAGCTGGAGTTTCTGATACAATTTTCCGCAACAGCTCCAGAGGCACAGGCCGTTGTAATTGCAGCAATAAACAGGATTTCTCTCATAACTTCTCCCAGGTTATATCTTTTACATATAAGTTGTTCAACGATTTAACAAATAACCCGACTGATAGATACACCATTCCATCTTTCAAGGTTGAGTCAGGTTTAGCCTCGGGAATAGTAAATTCGAAGGATTGTTTGACCCACTGGTTGCCGACGCGAAAATTATGTTTTTTGTACCACTGCTTCATGCCATGTTTCCAGGGAGAACTGACCTGTACCTGTGCGACTCCATGGTCGTCAGATTTGAACCAGCCGCTCAGTTTGTATTTCTCGCCCGGATTGACCGGGAGCAGGATGCTTTCCATGCGCAGGCGGTCAAAACCTTTCAGTTTTCCTGTGCTAGTAATTTTCATCGCGGTTCCGGCTTTTGCATGATCATTTGCCTTGATCACCTTTACAGTTCCGGCTGAATCATTGCCTCCCTTAACCCAGCGGCGTTCCTTTTTGAATCCGAGCGGCTTGGGGCCAGGCTCATTCTCAGGAGATAATTCTATCCTAGACAAATCACTTGGCGTCATTTGCGTTATGGCAACGGAACGTATCCGGGCTGAAAACGACTGCTTGCCCCGGGCACTGATATAGACCGGATAACTGCCCGCTGTTCCAGTATGCAGGTAAACTGTAAATTTCCCCCAATCATTTATATATGGGAGCTTGAACAGGGTGGCTCCTATTTTTCCGAATAATCCAGTGTTTTTATCAGTGCCGTCATTGCGGTATTCGATGGTCAACTGATAATACTTGTTTGCGTCAAGATTGAATTTTGTTGTTAATTTACGGTATTCTTTGCTTCCGTCGTATTTTAGAACGGCCTGCTTCGCCGGGGTTATCGTCCATGGAGAATTAACGGTCCAACTGGAAAAATCAGTTAGCTTTCCTGTGTTGTCTCCGGCAGCGCTCCAATATGCGCCTGGAATCAATAGCAGAATAAGGTTTTTCATCGCAATATTCATTAATATTTCCTTCTAAAATATTCGCTTCCTTGTTATCGATTATAGAATGTTTTTCTTGACAAAACATTATAATACTGTATTTTTATATATGTAAAAATGAAAAAAACATTAGGAAAAATAAAAAATGCGTATAATTGAAGATATTTCTGTTTTTACGACTCAGAAAGCACGCATGCTGAACTATCGCCAGGAATATTCCAGTTATGAGAGTGGCAGATACCAGGGAGAAAAAATTGTTTTTAAAGACAAATTCCTGGAATCGCAAATGCTCTACAGTACCTATGTGGGCAGGAGTGATCTGCGCGACTATTACTTTCAGCGCAGAAGGAGGCAAAATTTTCTTTCCATTGAATATATCTACTCCGGCGAAATATATATTAAGAGCGGTAATAACGGTTATATTGCGGAAGCCGGAGACTTGTGCCTTCTGCATCCCGGTATGGACAACTCCCTCTTGTTTACGGGTGAAAAAAGATGCCGTAAGCTGGGAATCGTCATTAAAGGACGGGCTCTTTCCGAAACCTTAAGGACCTTGCAGATAGATCATCTTAAAGTTATTAATTTTCCTGATCACAAGCGGATTGACGAGGTAGTGGATCAGATCGGCAGCAATTTATTGAAAGCAATGGACCGAAGTGCTTGTGAGAAGCTGGTTGGGAGTCTTTTTGAATTTTTGCAATTTATAGCCAACATGGCTAAATGCCAGCCTATCCCGGAAATAATCACAAATATCCAGAATTTCTTTGAAAAACATTATGCGGAAAATCTTAATATGAAACAGATTGCGACTGAATTTGACATGAGCATTCCAACCATGAATAAGCGTTTTAGCGATGCGCTGAACATGACTCCGTACCAATATCTGATCCAGTTGAGAATGCACAAGGCATCATGCCTGCTCACTGAGGACAAGCTTAATATTAAGGAAATTGCAGCCATGGTCGGCTATAATAGTCCGTTGCATTTTTCAACAGAATTCCGGCGTATCCATGGCTGCTCCCCCCGTCATTACCGTATCAAACTTAATATGGTTTAAATGCAATTAATACAGTCTGGGATATTTATACTTTGTCTCAGGAAATAGCGAAATCGGTCCAGGTCAGGCTGCCGGGAATTTGCGGCGGCATGATCTCGATTGCGTTAAAGGTTTCATGCAGAAGCTCCACCGGAACTTCAACCGTGTAGACAAGTCCGACTTCACGCGGGTAATCTTCCAGCGACTGAAACGGGTTATTCGGTTCGATCCGATCCGGCGGCAACAACTTCCATTCGCCTTCCGGCAGCAATTTTGTATTGACTCTTACCGTAATTCCCATGATCTTCTCCGGATCGGTATCAGGTGAAAATCCGAGCGACAGAGTACAAGTCGAATCCGGCAGGACTTTCCCCGCCGCCAGGCGACAGGTGATATTCTCTTCCATGCGACCGTAATTAACGCCAATGCACTTCTGTTTCAACGGTACCGGCAACGTGTTCCGGGTCGATTCCCCGGCTGCGATAGCCTGAGTATAGCCAGTAGGGAACCGGCGGCGTGATTTGATCAGTTTTTCCGGGTCGGAAATTTCAGTCAACAGATTATTAAGTTCCTCGATCTTATCGGTTTCCCGGTAACATTCGTTGAACAGATAAAGGCCGTCCGCTCCATTGCTCCAGGACGAAGACGCGGCGCCGCGCAGGATATCGTCAGTGTCAATCGAGTTGCCCGGATAGGCCGGGCCGAATTGTGAGACATATACGTTGATAGTGGTGTGTTCTGGCAGAAGCTTGCGCCACAGGGCAAGCGGCGGATCAAAGGTATTACTGCCCAGGAAGTCGGACAATGTCAGCATATCTACACAACCATTTTCACCCCATTCGATGACATTGAATCCTAAGTTAAGGCATGATTCCGGGTTGGCCGGCACCCGGTGCGCCAGCTTGACTGGATGGCCGTAACGTTTTTCCGCTGCGTCGGCCAGTTCCCTGACGCGGATGACAAATTCAGTCAGCAATTTTTGTCCTTCCCGCTCGAAACCGGGGGCAAACATCATGCCCCAACGCATCCAGTCCATTTCCAGACCGAACATGTCGTAGCGCTCGAACAGCTCTTCGATCAGCGCCAGATGGTGGTCCCGAACTTCTTGCAGCAGGTAATTATACGAGCCTTCCCAACTGCGTTCCGAACGATACGGCGCACGACGCAGCTGGCGACTTCTGCGCCATTTTTCCGACGGCCATTTATTGTGGTGGCACTCGAGCATATTCCGGTCGGCTTCTTTGAGCCCGTGCGAGTCATTCATCCGCATGGTAAGCCAGTTTTCTATTCCCAGTTCTTTGCTGCGTTTAAGCCAGACAGCGAAATGGTCAATGCCGCGTTTGGACAGCAGTTTCAGGTTCTGGACATATGGACCGTCGTCGTCAATATCGCTGAAGCGCTCCCATACG
>MDTD01047040.1_pt1 | contig 18406 bp, 14 predicted proteins | sample 811221 | NCBI WGS metagenome assembly MDTD01 (sample SAMN05326646, study PRJNA326480) | marine metagenome | isolation source: seawater | place: Pacific Ocean: South West | collected 2011 | reverse complement strand
CTTTCCCTAGGGTCACCCCCGCCGGATGTTATCCGGCACTGTTCCTCTGTGGAGCCCGGACTTTCCTCTAATAAATAGCGATCATCCAGCCATCTAGCATATTTGCTTTTACATGAATAATTATCAAATGTCCACAAGGACTAATGCTGGGTTCTAAATTCGCATAGTTTTTCACAAACCTCGGTCAGTATTTGTTTTGTTGAGACATCTAGTCTACCGCTAACGCTTTTAGGTCTCCAATGCCTCTGAAATGCCTTCAACCCTGCGACTGTTTGTGCATCAAAAACACCAGATTTTTTCACTCCATATCCAATAGTCATTAGTTTGCATTGCATATCCTCGATTATATGCTGATTATTTTTATCAGATACATCAGTATCAAAATTTTCTTGTGAAAGATTTGAAAAAAACCCAATCTTATCTTTTGCAAGTTGGTGCCATGGAAATTTTATTCCGGGGTCAATCTTTCTTCCAATTGAAACATCAGAATGCCCCAAAATATCCCAGCTTTTAATTCCATTATCACTCATAAGCTCTTTTAGAAGTTTAACTAATGACTTGAGCTGGAGAGGTGTGAAATCTTCATTGCCAGAATTATGTAACTCAATTCCAATTGAATGCGAATTAATATCTAAACAATTATTCCAAGAGGATTGCCCTGCATGCCAAGCACGTTTCGAGATGTCGACTAAATTGCAAATATCACCTGATTTGTCTATTAGAAAATGGCAACTTACTCTCGATTCTTTATTAAGAAACCAATTAATAACTTGATGAAATTCCATTTCCACTCCAGTATAATGAATTATTATAAACTCAATTTTTGAATTCTGAGCTCGATCATTATAATTAGGAGATTGATATTTATAACTTATCATTTTAGTAATTCTTTATATAATCATCGATATTTATTATATTCAATCATAGCAGTCATAATAGCAATAATTTAGTTTTATTATGGGGAAAAAAAATTGGAATTTCTGGATAGATAAAGGCGGTACATTTACCGATGTAATTGCTCTATCTCCAGATAATAATCTCTTTCTAGAAAAAGTATTGAGCCAGTCTCAAAGTGAGAATGATGACCCTATTTCGACTGGTATAAAAAAGATTCTAAATGATAACTCAGGAAACTTTGACAACATCGGAAATGTTACGGTTGGAACGACGAGAGCTACAAATACTCTTTTGGAGAGGACGGGTGAAAAAACACTTCTAATTGTTCCGAAAGGTTTTAAAGATTCACAATTGATTGGCTATCAAAGTAGAGAAGATATCTTTGCATTAGAAATTACAAAGCCAATGCCAATATATTCGAAAGTTATAGAATTGGATATCCGTCTCACAAAAAGTGGGCACGATTTTATTAAACCAAATTGGATAGTAATAAAAGATGAATTAAAACAGATAAAAATGGAGAATTTTAAATCAATTTGTGTCAGTTTGATTCACGGATGGAGGTTTCCACATTATGAAATAAAGATTAAAAATATACTGAGCCAGCTTGGTCACAAAAATATTACACTTGGTCACGAAATCTCAAAAACTATAAAATTTATAAGAAGGACCCATACATCCCTTGTTCATGCCTATGTCGACCCAATAATAAGAAAAGATATAGATAACCTAAAAAAAGAAATAAATTTTGATATAAATAATATTAGTCTCAGATATATGCAATCGAATGGCGGTCTCGCAGAGGAAAAAAACTTTCGAGGCATCAATTCCATATTATCCGGACCAGCTGGGGGGGTAATCGGCGCAATTTCAGTTGCTAACAACTCAGGCCTCGATAAAATTATAACTTTTGATATGGGGGGCACTTCGACAGATGTCTCGCATTTTGACGGTGAATTAGAGTATAAAAATGAAAAAATGATTGATAATCAGGCACTTCAAGTACCTATTATTGATATTGATACAATTGCTGCAGGTGGTGGCTCAATTTTAGATTATAAAAACTCAAGGATGACTGTCGGACCAAAATCAGCAGGTTCATACCCTGGACCAATGTCTTATGGAAAAAATGGACCGTTAACAGTGACAGATGCTAACCTATTTCTTGGTAAGATTATAGAAAAATACTTCCCGAAGAAGTTTGGAGTGGATGGCAGATCTTCATTAGACAGGCAAATTATAACTGAAGAATTCAATCAGCTTAGAGAAAAAATAGATCCAGAAATGCTTCCCGAAGATGTAGCTGAAGGTTTTATAAAAATTGCAGTAGAGAAAATGTGTAGGGTGATTAGAAAAATTGCAACTAGAAAAGGACTACATTTAGAAGAGCATGCACTTGTTAGCTATGGAGGAGCCGGCGGTCAACATGCTTGCCAGATTGCTGAGAACCTGGAGATCAAGACAATTGTTATTAACCCACTTTCAAGTTTTTTGTCAGCTTATGGGATGGTTCACTCGGGAGAGAAATATATAAGACAAGAAACTACTTTTTTTGAATTTAATAAAAAATATATGAGGAAAATTGACACACTTCTGAGGAAGCTGCAAAAAGAAAACTTATTAAATATTAAATCGAACATCGTGTCTCATTTTAATTTATTCTATCTGAAGTATGAAGGAACAGATCAAAGTGTTTGTATAAAAGAAAAAAAATCAAAAATTAACTTCGAAAAGTTAATCAAAAATTTCAGAAAAATTCATAAAAAAATTTACGGTTATAATCTAAACAGAAAAATTATACTCGATATGATCCAAGTTGAAACAACACCTAAATATGACAAAATTGATCTACCTGTAAAAAAAATAGCTGCAGAACATGAGCTAGATAAAGAAATTTTCTACAGTAAAGGGAAATGGAATGAGGCAAGAGTATGCAGAATAGATAAATTCTACGATTTTGATTTAGTAGGACCGGCAATTCTAATTGATGATCATACAACGATAATTGTAGAAGAAGGCTGGCATGCAACAAGGGATTATTCAGGAAATATCATAATAAAAATAATAAAACCCACCAAAATTAAAAGAAAAATTGATAAATCCCCAATAATGTTGGAGATTTTTAACAACCTTTTTATGTCAGTAGCGGAAACCATGGGAGAAACACTACAAAGGACTGCGGCATCCGTAAATATAAAAGAGCGGCTTGACTACTCATGTGCTTTATTTGACAACGCTGGAAATCTTGTTGCGAATGCACCTCACATACCCGTCCACCTGGGGTCAATGGATGACTGTGTAAAAAAACTTATCGCAAAAAATCATTCTGTAAAAAAAGGTGATATATTTATTAATAATTCACCGAATTCGGGAGGGACACATTTACCCGATATCACAGTAATATCCCCTATTTTTTCAGATAAAACCCAAAATATAGTTTTTTATTTAGCCACCCGGGGTCACCACCCTGATATTGGCGGTATTCATCCTGGATCTATGACACCTGAAGCAAAAAAATTAAAGGATGAAGGTATTGTGTTTGATAATTTTAAAATTCGGATGCTTGATCTGGTAAAAAATGAGCGATTAAGAAAAAAATTAAATAGCGGTAAATACCCTGCGAGAAATCCAGATCTAAATATACAAGACATAACAGCTCAAGTAGCTGCGAATAAAATTGGCGAGATTCAATTACGTAAAATGATTGACTATTATGGTTTAGATGTGGTTCTTAAACAAATGTATTCAATACGGAAGAATGCAAAAGAGGCATGCCTTGCGATATTGAAAAAAATAAAGCCATCAAGTTTCAGTGTGACATTGGATAATTTCCATCTCAAATTAAATATAAAAGTATCACCGAAGGGACAAAAAATTAACTTTGACTTCAGAGGATCAAGTAGTGAAAGTTCAGATAATTTTAATGCTCCTTTACCGATTACAAAAGCCGTTATAATCTTCTCCTTGAGATGTTTAATCAATGAGGATATTCCTTTAAATTCTGGCATCCTTGATCCCGTGGAAATATCTACGGATAGTTACTCAATAATCAATCCCTCAAAAGATGCAGCGGTCTCAGCCGGAAATGTTGAAATAAGTCAAGCACTTGCAAATTGTATTTTTGGGGCCCTATCCATCAAGGCATCATGTCAATCTACAATGAATAATGTCATCTTGGGTAATGATAAATTTCAATATTATGAAACTATTTGTGGGGGTCAGGGTGCAGGAAAAAATCATAATGGATGTGATGCAATACAAACAAATATGACAAACTCAAGATCGACAGATCCTGAAATTTTCGAGGAGGAATATCCAATTATTCTATCTGAAATATCTATAAACGGAGGTAAGCAAAACAATGGTAAATTTGTAGGTGGCCGTGGTTTAAAAAAAATATTCGTTATTTGTGATGATATGAATTGCTCTTTATTATCAAATAATAGGAAAGAGCCGCCGTTTGGTCTATCTGGTGGTGAGCCTGGTAAGTTAGGGTCAAACAAAATTTTCAGGAAGGATGTGTTGTCAGAATTAGATGGAAATTGTCAAATCAAATTATTTATTGGAGATCAACTTATAATAACAACTCCTTCAGGTGGAGGATATGGACCCAAGAATAGTTTATAGTTTGAGCTTCATGGTGCTGTAACCACAAGAATATAACTGATCTGAAACTTTCTTTATATGTTTAGGGCTTATCTCACAACAGCCTCCAATTATTCGTGCGCCTTTACTAATCCAGTCCATCACAAAGTTTGAGTATTCATCTGGGCCCAAGTCATTTCTTGCCTCTAACACGTTCACACTTTTCCCTATTTTCAAATCTTTCACGGAAGAAAAACCATTTGCATATGCACCAAATGGTATCTCGGTATTTTGAAAATTAGATAGCGCCGATGAAATTGTTTCAGGGCAGCAGCAATTTAATAATATTGCATCAGCGGCTTTTATTTCCAATATCTTGATTACATCAACTAAATTTTCACCGGATCTGAGTAAGTTAGGATGATTATCATCCAAGGTGATACTAATATACTGTTCCAGTCCGAAATGCTTAAGAGCATCCGTCACTGCAATTATTTCTTTGATACTAGACATGGTTTCGGCTAAAAATAAATCGACATGATCAATTTGCTGCTCAATTAAACATACATATTCATCAAAAAGCTCTTTGCTATCTCTCTTGTCTTCTGCAGAATAGCTTGCAATGAGTGGTGGCAGACATCCGGCGATAGACAAATCTGATCTTTTACAGTTTGATTGAGAAATTGCAGTATTTAATAACTTGATTGACGTGGAGTGAATTTCATCAAAACTATCGAGAATACCGACTCTTTCCAATCTTGATGGAGTTGCAGCATAATTATTCGGACTTAAAACTTTTGATCCTGCATCAATAAAATCACGATGAACATCAACTACAATTTCTGGACTATCTCGCATGATTTGCAAGGACCAAAGTGTTCGTGATTCTGGTGACCCAGCTCTTTTATAGATTTCCTGACCTACCCCGCCATCAAGCAAAATGATTTTTTTTGAGTTCATGCTGTAATAATATCAAGATTATTATAAAAACACGATAAAAAGCTGTTGATATATCAAACTAATACAACATTTAAATATATTTTGTAGAGATTTTGAACAATATTTAAAATCAATACGTATTATTTAAGACGAAATTAAGAAATAGCATCTACAATATTCTTAAACGTACTCAAATATATTTATTTTTAAACAAATTTAATATATATTAGTAACAGCAAGAACTAATGAATTCAGGGATGTACAAGGTGACTAACATAAACTCACATAAGTTACTCTTTGCAGTATTACTCTCCATAATACTCATTTTTAGACCATCTGTATCTGATGCAGACATTTCGCAATTTATTGAAGAAAATTACAACTCATCTTATGTTGAATCATCAGGTTCAGATGTTGACTCATCTAGCATAGATATTGATTACAACGCCTATGATCCATACGAAACAACTAACAGAAGGATGTTTGCAATAAATCAAGCGGTAGATAAAGCGATTTTAAAACCAATGGCGCAGGCTTACAGAGATATTGTCCCTGAAGGTGGCCGGGAATCAATTAGAAACTTCTTGCGTAATCTAGAGTCACCTACGATCCTATTTAATGACGTTCTTCAAGGTGAAGAAGAGAGAGCATCTAATACAGTAAATAGGTTTGTTATAAATTCTTCGATTGGTTTTTTTGGTTTTGGAGATCCAGCAACTGATATGGGTTATCCTAGGCATACCGAAGATTTCGCACAAACACTAGCGGTATACGGAGTCGACAGTGGTCCATATATCGTTTCGCCTCTATTCGGTCCATCGACACCGCGTCACATAGCTGGGCGTGTTGTGGATTTTGCTATACACCCGCTAACATGGTATTTACAAAATCAAGATGATGGATATCGTTATTCTTATGGTATCGCAGAGGCAGTTGTTGCAAGAGAAGAATTACTTGATGTGCTCGACGATATTGAGGCAAATTCAACAGACTATTATGTTAGCATCAGAAATATGTATATGCAAAGAAGGATGGATGAAATTTCAAACGGCGTACCTAGTGACCAGCCATCTGAATTTTCAATTGACACAGCACGAGATCTCAACTTAGTATTCTAACTAGGTTGATTATGTTTCAGAAATTAAATAAATACTTTATTCTCCCGATATTGTTATTGGTCGTTTTTGTATCATATGCCCATAGTCGTGAATATTGTGATGAAGCTATTACCTTTATTAATGAGGTAACAGATGAAACACTAAGTATAATTAACTCGGCAGAGTTTACAAAAAATCAAAAGAAATCCAATCTCTCAGAGCTCCTTATCAAAAATGCAGATTTTGAGACAATGGGAAAAATCATGCTTGGAAAATATGCAAGAAAATTACCGGATGATATGAAAGAAGTATACATAGATCTGATACAAAAGATGCTCACGAAGACTATATACGACAGACTCGACAATGATGATGATGAGCCAGATATTACATATGCCATAGTTAATAGTAGTTGTAGAACAAAAGGGTCAAAAAATAGAGAGTTTTTAGTAGATGGTGATGTACTGAAGAATGACTTGAGACTTGCATCAATAAGATGGTGGATTATTATAAATAAAGATCAACAATACAAAGTGATAGATCTAACACTTGCAGGTGTATCACTTACACTCCAGAAAAAAGAAGAGTTTACGTCTTATCTCTCCAATAAATCGATAACCCAACTCATTAATAACCTGTCGAAAAAATTTGATTAATTTCATTTTTAAATCTGATATCATCCTAGCATGAAGCTTAAAATTGCAATTATGAATGGTGATGATATTGGTATAGAAATTGTCCCAATGGCTAAGCTGGTATTAACTGAAACACTCAAGTCTCTTGGGTTTAGCATTGAACTAATTGACTTACCCATTGGAAAATTAGCTCATAATAAATATGGGGACACCTTCCCTGAATACACAATCTCTCAATTAAATGAAGTCCATGGAATAATTTGTGGCCCTATTGGACATAATAACTATCCACGAAATGACTCCACCTGGAAAATGCCACCAATAAGAAAAAAATTTGAATTATATGCTGCGATAAGACCAGCAAAGTCATATGATAATTCAAAGAATATAGATATCATCTTTGTGAGAGAATTAACTGAAGGTCTACAGAGTTCAGATACGATTGTTGGGGGATATCCTGAATATCGACCAAGTGATGAAATCACTATAGCATCAAGGGTTATTACAAGAAAAGGCTCTCATAGGGTAGCTAAAGCTGCATTTGATATAGCTGTAAGCAAAAATAGATCCAAAGTTACGGCAGCACATAAGGAACCCTTATATAGATTAAGCTGTGGAATGTTCCTCGAGGAATGTGTACGAGTTTCAAAGGAATATCCTTCAATCTCTTACGAAGATACACTTATTGATACAACTGCTATGCACTTAGTCTCAAATCCAGAGTCATTTGATGTTGTTGTAACAACAAATCAATTTGGTGATATATTAAGTGATATTGGTGCAGGTTTAATTGGATCAATTGGTATGGCTCCAGGCCTCTGTCTTGGAGACAATATTGCAATGGCTCAAGCAACGCATGGTTCTGCTCCTGATATTGCAGGAAGAAATATTGCGAACCCGTATGCCATAATTATTTCAACAGCAATGCTCTTATCATGGATGGGCTATAAATATAATGTAGAAAAATTAATTACAGCTTCAAATATTATTGAGGAGTCAACATTAGAAGTAGTCAAAGAAAGAAAACACTTAACACGAGACATTGGAGGAAAAGCTTCTACTAGTGATATGACGAATGCGATAATAGAAAAAGTAAAAACTAGATAGTAATACCATCACTGACAAGTTTGCTAAACACATTTTCATCTATACCAACTTCATTTAGAATTTCAAAGCTGTGTTCGCCTAACTTTGGGGCAAGGTTAACTATGTTTATTGGTTTATTGTTAATTAAGACTGGATTGCGTATTGTCTTAAGTTTAGCTCCTTGACCATCACTTATTTCTGTGACTAGTTGCCTTTCGACGCTATGAGGATTACTAAGAGCTTCTTTGTAATTTTTTACACAACCACATGGTATACCAGATTCTGTTAATTGAATTTCTAAATTTGATGAGTCCCAATCCTTTATTTTATTTGCAACTAAAGGGACAAGATCGTTTTCATTTTCTTTTCTACTGGAATATGAAATAAATTTTGGATTTTCTACTAAATCATTTAGGCCTAGTATGTCCATCAATCTCTTAAAATGCGCATCACTGGGTGCACCTACTGCAATATACCTTTTATCATTTGTTTCAAATAATTGATATGGTGCACTTGCGCGGTGTGAATGCCCTAATTGTTCTGGTACGATACCACTCGATAAGTATTCTGTCGTCTCCCACACAGCGGACGCGATGGATGCCTCGATTAGAGATACATCTGCATACATACCTTGATTATGTTTAATCTGTCCAACCAATCCAGCTAGAGTTGAATAGGCAGCAAACATTGCACCAAGAATATCTGCGGTTTGCAACCCAGGTCTTGGAGGAATTTCTCCTTTCTCACCCATTACTGATAACGTTCCTGATAATGCTTCAATAATAAGATTTATACCCGCTCTATTTTTTAATTCACCTGTTTGCCCAAAACCGGATACAGACGTATAAATAATTTTATTATTAATTTTTTTTATATCCTCTTCACCCAAACCCAGTCTTTGCATCACACCTGGTCTATTATTCTCAATTATTGCATTTGCTGATTTTAATATCTCAAGCGCCAAAGACCTACCACGGTTAGACTTTAAATCTAATGCTAAACTTTTTTTATTTCTATTTAAGGTTGTGAATGCAGCACTTTTCCCATCAATTATTGGTGGTATAGCTCGTGCTAAGTCACCTGACATGGGCTCAATCTTAATTACTTCGGCTCCCATATCGGCAAGCAACATTCCGCAAAAAGGTCCAGCAATAAAGTTGCCAAACTCAATTACTCTAATACCTTCTAAAGGTGCCGTCATATTATTCAACCTGTATATTCAAGAATATGTAGACCTAGACCCCATCGATCAGACATATATATAAGTCCGGTTTCACGATCGACATAAACATCGTTACTTTGTGGGCAGCATCGTTCTTTATTTCCCGCCGGGATATAAAATCCAACTTCTTTAGGACTAAATGGATTGCCCCAGTCAATAATCCTTAATCCAGCATTAAACCAAGCGATGTAGATAAGATCATTCTTTTCCATATCCAACCATATATTATGAGCACCATGCCTTGATCCTGTCTGCCCCCATTTAGAGTCTAAGGGTCTCATCTCATGTGGATCTATATCAAATGGCATATATGTACTTACTGGAAGTGGAACATCTCTATTTCTTAAATCGTAGAATGTAATGAATGCTGGTGGATGTTCACAATTGACAGTTATAGTTTCTTGAGTGACAATCCCAAATTCAGAGCCTTTTGGCACAAGAAAACTATGATAGTTTCCAGGCCAGCCATGGGTTTCATGAGGGTTATGCCTCCACTTAAATTCTGGTTTTGATGGATCTGTACAGTCAAATAAAACAATACCTCCATCCCACCACCCGGCAGTTACGAAGTTGCCCCATGGGTTTCCTTCGTGGCACCAAGCTTCATTTTTAACTATAGAGTTATCCCATGAATAGTCTTCACCATCTTTTTGACCCTCAACCCAACCATGACCAATAAATTCAGGATTTGATGGATCTTTCATATCATGAATGAGAAGTATTTTTCCATTATAACCATCTTTAAAACCAGAGCTATACAACAATTTTCTCTCTTTATCATAGATCGGTCTATGTATACCATAACCATCAACTTCAACGTGTCTAATAAATTTTGGATTTATCGGATCTGATATATCAAAAACTCTTAATCCGCCTTTTAATTCTGGATATTGACCAATTAGTTTAGGCCTCAACTCAGAATTTGTAATCAATATATCATCACTAATTCTGAGAACCTTGTGAGTTCGCGCACCAGGTGAGTCCGATATTTGATTTAATATTTTCGGCTTCGATGGATCCTTTACATCCAGAATTGTCATACCATTATGACCATTAATTCCCGATGCGGCAACATAACATACCCCGTTTGATACTTGTATTTGGAAGGCATCACCCCAGCCATTTAAATCTGAATGCCCTACTAATTTTACATTATGAGCTTGTTCTTCCCATGGCTCATTAAGTTTATGTTCAGCGCCAATATATTGTTCTGGCCCTCCAACAGGATCTGGCTTGTAGTATGGTCTCTTCATTTTAAGACCTCATTTTGAAGCAAAAGATTACCCTTCAATTTCATATGCAGCTTCATCTAATTCTTCTGGTGATATCAATACCTTCATATTATCAGTTACAAATGTGACATCAATCCTCATGCCAGCATCTAATGCTCGCACAAGATCCGTTCCTTCTTCAAATTCACGATCAGATGGAGGTAATTGAATTAATTTATCCAGAGGACCTCTTCTCCATGCGTGAATTGGCACTAACTTGTAAATGTCATCAGAATCAAAGTCATTAATATCTCTACGTATGTCCTTTAAAGTTCCAACTTTTGATCCTTCAAGAGGATATACAATTCTGTCGTTATTCCAGTCTACTTGAGCTTTCACTATATCGTTATTACTTTTCTCGTGCTCTTCCAATGGCGATACCATGGTAGCAATACCAACCTCAGAGTCCGACAATGCATACATCAGAGCTTGCATGTAGTATGGTTTAAGCTCAGGCATATCATCAGGGACAGCAACAACGATGTCATGTGTATAGTATCGATCAAATTTATTGACAGTAGCTGCAATACGCTCAGCCCCCGATTTTGAGCGATAATTGTGATCCTTACCAAATTCAGACATATCTGTTTTAACAGTGTAAGCTCCCTTTCCTTCGAGCTCAGTTACTTGCTCATCTGATACACCATCGACTATTACGCTACCAATTCCCGAGTCGTTGACTTTTCGAAAGGCAGTAACCATTGCCTTTACTTGTTCTTTTGGCTTTGGGGGTTCCGATGATAAATCTCTTATACCTAACTCAGACGCAACAATTATTAATGGATTAAAAATCATTGAGCGATTTTTTTCAAACTTATAATACACAAAAGTTTGCCTTTATATGGTGTGGACCTCGGGGTAATGAAACCCCAAGGTTTGTACATTGTTTATTTTTGTGGATATCCAAAGATCTCTGCATGATGGAATTCACCTGGTCTATACCCGGCAACAGCTTCTTCCATGTGTTCCATTTTGGTAAATACAGATGGCCCATCTTTCGTGACTAGGACATTTTCTTCTAACCTACAAGTTTGAGGTAGTCCTGCGTGCCCCGCAAAAGTCTCGATTGCAAAGTACATATTTTCCTTTATTTCCGCAGGATATTTGAGTGAGTAGGCTCTACTCATCCACATACCTTCATAGAGCGTAATACCTATCGAGTGAGCAAATTGTTGAAGTGTAACAGTGCCATACTTATCATCATCATACTCTGGGAATTTTGACACAACATCTGCCGAGGTTTTACCTGGTCTGAGATTTTCAAGACCGGCATACATTGAGTCATATGTTTCGCGATATAGGTCTATTTCTTGCTGAGACATTTTCGAACCACACTTGAATGTTCGAACGTAGTCAATAAAGTAGCCACCTGGCCCCACAGCGTTGATATCAACAATTAATAGATCACCTTGTTGTATCAGTTTATCAGTAGCCCATCTTCTGTAGGGGCTTGTATTACCACCAGAAGCTACAATGATATCATAAATAATTTCACATCCACGAGATAGCATAAAGTCGTGTACTTTTGCTTCAATTTGACGTTCCGTTATACCTGGTTTTAACCATTCATGCTTAACATGCCACATTGCTGCATCACCAATCGATGACGACATCTTTAAATGCTCAATTTCATCTATTGTTTTGACAACTCTTGCACGTGACATTGCCGGCCAACCATTCACTATTTTGATTCCAGCCTTTTCCATGGCATGTAATGCGGGCATATCTAATTGGTCGACACCAATCTTCTCTTTGTCAACACCGTTGTCAACTAAAACTTGTTTCACAGTTGCGACCATTTTATCAGCCATCTCACCTACGGCACCTTCAGCCCACTGCCATGTCATGGCAGGGCTGATATTTTCTTCACCCAGCCAAGGTAAATCTAGGAAAGCGTTTCTCATATCTGAGCCAGCTGTTTCGAATAGGACAGGATCACCACCTCGAGGCAGGACAGCATACCTAATGTTGATATTATATTTCCAGTTTCCTTGATAAGAACCGGTTATGTAACGGACATTTGCACCTTGGAAAACAACGAGTGCCCCTAAATCATCAGCTTCCATTTCGGCCCTTATTCGCTCTAATCTCTGTCTTCTCAACCTCTCGTGATCAACACGATATTGCCAATCTGCACCGGTTTGACTATACAGTCTTCTTGGATTTGTATGGTGCTGCTCTTGAATGAAGCTAGTATCTAGCTCATAACCTTTTGTAGGATCTACTGGTTTCATTATTCATACCCCTTTTTAACTACTCACACATCATTACATAGTTGATGTAATGTTTTAACAATCCCTATATTTAACACAGAAATAGAGCCTAATGCAATCTCATTTATGAAAAAAAAATGGGAAATACTACAAATAAATTTTATCTGATAAACCCAAGATGAGTGTAATTGAAATGATGGTAAAAACTCCTGATACAATCACATCAAGTAACTTATTTTTTGCGCCAACAGATGCATCAATTTTTTTCAAATAAAAGGAACCTTCATAACCAAGTTGAAGAATTGATGTTATCGCTAATGTTAGATACCAAATCCAGCATCCGGCAGGACCACCGTCTCGAAATACGATGTAAATACCAATTACAAATAACGGTGTAATAAATGTCCCCAGTATTCTTGCAAAATAAATACCTGACCTCTCCACCCCAAACTCTTCAGCGATGCCACTTGGTGCAAATATTATACGTACAAGATAAAAACTCATCATGATTAGCACAAGTATATGTATCGCAAGAAAAAAAATACCGTTAAAATTTTCGATCATATCAAAATCCTTTTATTTTTGGTTTCGTTTTTTTATACCTAGTTGGCAGTCTCAGAAGTGGCTCTTATCTGTGTGATAAGTGACGAATTTTATCTTTCATTTAATATCTTATTTAATTACCAAACTGGTGGGCGATCCAGGACTCGAACCTGGGACCACTCCGTTATGAGCGGAGGGCTCTAACCAACTGAGCTAATCGCCCCAATTTTTTTATAGTACTACATTCGTTATATGTAAAGCCACAAATATATGTATGTGAGTAATGCCAGATATTAAGGTATAAAGGTATCTAGCTGTCAAGGAAACTTCGAAGCTTTCTACTTCTTGATGGATGTTTTAGCTTTCTCAGCGCTTTTGCTTCAATTTGACGTATTCTCTCTCTTGTGACAGAAAATTGTTGACCTACTTCTTCAAGAGTATGGTCTGTATTCATACCGATACCGAATCTCATTCGTAAAACCCTTTCTTCTCGTGGCGTCAAAGTTGCAAGAACTCTTGTTGTGGTATCCCGAAGATTTGAATGAATCGCAGCGTCGATAGGCAATATTACATTTTTATCCTCTATGAAATCTCCAAGATGGCTATCATCTTCATCGCCAACAGGTGTTTCAAGAGAAATTGGCTCTTTTGCAATCTTCATTACTTTTCTGACTTTATCCAGAGGCATGCCAAGTTTCTCTGATATCTCTTCTGGGGTTGGCTCTCTACCAATTTCATTTAGTATTTGTCTTGACGTTCTGACAATCTTATTGATTGTCTCAATCATATGCACAGGTATTCTTATTGTTCTTGCCTGATCAGCGATTGATCTTGTTATTGCTTGCCTTATCCACCATGTGGCATATGTCGAAAATTTATAGCCTCTTCGATACTCAAACTTTTCAACAGCCTTCATCAAGCCTATATTGCCTTCTTGTATTAGATCTAGAAATTGTAGTCCTCGGTTTGTATATTTCTTTGCAATGGAGATAACGAGCCTGAGATTCGCCTCAACCATTTCTCTCTTTGCCGAGTGTGACTCACGTTCACCTTTTTGAACCATATGAACAATATTCCTGAACTCGTTAACTTCTAGCCCCGCTTCTGATGCTAAGGAAGATATTTCTTCTCTAATATTTTTTATTTCAACTTTTTCCGATGCAGTAAAATCCTTCCATCCTTTAGCGCTGAGCCTCGACACCCGTCGCACCCATTTTGGATCAAGCTCATTATCATGGTATTGCTTGATGAATTCATTTCTATCGACTCCATAACTCTCCGCTAACCTCATCAACTTTCCTTCAAGGGACATCAACCTCTTATTGATGTTGTAAAGTTGATGTACAAGTGCTTCTATTCTGTTTGCATTTAGAGATAGAGCATTTACTTCCTCGATGAGCGTTGTTCGAATTTTAGTATATTTCTTTTCCTCTGATGCAGTAAAATTTTTCGTATTTGCATTCTTTTTTTCAATTGATTTCTTTAGTTTCTCTAGATTTGCATATTCTTTTGCAATTTTGTTGAACCGTGAGGAAACTTGGTCCTTTAGTGCTAATTCCATTGCTGCGAGTGATAGATTATTTTCATTTTCTTCATCGTCATGATCTTCTTCTATTACCCTTTCTGTATCTTCGCTGCCATTCTCATCTTCTTGATTGCTTGGCTCTGGTTCTTCTACTTCATCAATCATATCTATTTTTGGCATCTCTTGAGCATCAGGACCTGAATATGTAGCCTCCAGGTCAATAATATCTCTTAAGAGTACATCACCATCGTTTAATTGGTCTCTCCAGATAATAATAGCCTGAAAAGTAAGCGGACTTTCGCATAGCCCACGCATCATTGCTTCTTTACCTGCCTCTATTCTCTTCGCGATTGCGATTTCACCATCCCTCGATAAGAGTTCAACAGAGCCCATTTCTTTGAGGTACATTCTAACAGGATCATCAGATCTATCAGCACCGGATGACCCAGACTGTTCAATTTTTGCAGGAAGCTGTCCCTCTGACTCGGTACCTAATTGGTCATCGGCTTCTTCGTTTTCAATTACATTTATTCCCATATCAGAGAACATTGCCATAATATCTTCAATCTGCTCAGATGAGACCTCTTCTGATGGTAAAATCTCATTTAATTCGTCATAAGTAATGTACCCTCTTTTTTTTCCGAGTCTAATCCAACTTTTTACAGTTCGATCAGATGTATCAATAAGAGGTGAGTCTTTCTTGATTTCGACTATTTCTTCAGATTGGTTCTGATTTTTTTTCGGTCTCGGCGTCATTCCTATGTTTCTCTGATTCGATTTTTTTTGTGTGATACGTATTACTTTATATAGTAAATTTACCCATTAATTACTAGGAATTTCTAATTATTTTTTTTTACAGCAAAATTTATGACTTTATATCTTTTCTTTGCAGTCTTGATTTATTTTCTTCATACCATTTATCAAACTTCTTTTCATCTTGGCGCTCCTGATTGTGATCTACTCTTTCTCGTTTTTTTAAATCATCAAGTTCCCTCTTCAAATCATATATTTTCTTTTCGTTTATATCCGTCGCATTTTCATAATAGGATAGTTTTGCGGCTTCTATCTCATTCATCAGTCGTTGTTTCTTTAACTCCTCCAATGCATTTTTAAACTTGGCCTTTATATCTTCTGTATCAATTTCATCTGATGAATTAATATGTATTTTTCCGTTTGCACTTTTTTCAATCATCTCTATTAGACCGGCATATCCTAGACCTTTCAGATGATTAACTAGTAAGATTGATTGATCGTTTTTAGTTTTATTTTCTATCACAAATTTCAAGATATGCTCTTTCAAGGCTACTACTCGATCATCTAACAGCTCAGTTAAACTAATTTCATTCATAAATTCAGATGCTAATTCTGGGTATCTTATCAATGACGAAATGAATATAGAATGTTGCCATGATATGAGGTCTTCTTCAGAATCTGATCTAAATTTATTTATTAGTTGCGCGCTTGGCTTTTTCTTGTTGCTTTTAAAAAAGACACGATTGGACTCAAAACTTTTTGACTTCCAGTATGCGCTAAGTCGATCTCTGATTTCAAGCTTGTACTGTTTTTTTACTTCAATATTTTCAATTCTATCCATCATTTTATTTACCTGACTTTCGATACTTGCTCTATCCTCTGGCGTTCCAAAATCAGAAGATGTGATGAAATGATTCCAAAAAAGATCTATGAGTGGAGTTGCATTATTGATGAGGTTATCCATTTCATTTTTTCCACGTTTTTTTAGTAAATCATCTGGGTCCAGACCATCTGGTAGAAAAATAAATTTCATTGAAAAACCTGGTTTTAATATTGGAAAAATAATTTCAATTATTCGATTTGCTGCATTAACACCCGCAGTATCACCATCATAACAAAGTATTGGAAGATTTGATAGTTGCCATAACAGTTGTATCTGTGCAGGAGACATACTCGTTCCCATTGTTGCAACAGATTTGTTGAAGCCTTTGACTGATAATGTTATACAATCAAAATAGCCCTCACATACAATTAGTTGGGATTGATCTGCGGATATTTTTTTCGCATTGTGATAATTATAAACAATATTTTTTTTCTGAAATAAAATAGTTTCAGGTGAATTCAAGTACTTTGCTGGCGCTTTATTAGTAAAATCTCTGCCACCAAAGGCAACTATTCGGCCATTTTTATCATTAATTGGAAAAGTGATTCTATTTATAAATCGTTCATAATATTCGCCGTCTTCATTTTGCGCGGACAGTCCAGCATCAAATATTTGCTTATCATTGTAACCGCATGAGTTCAAATGGCGAACTAACTCCCCACGCTTAGAAGTTACACCAATCTCAAACTGTTTAATGTGATCCCCAGTCAGGCCTCGTTTTACTAGATAATCTAGCACACTCGCATTTTCGTGCTTACTTAATTCATTAATGAAAAATCTTTTTGCTTCTTCATTAATATTTTGAAGAATTTCTCTTTTCTGCTTCTCTACGGGATCAAAGTTATTTTTTTCTGGTAAATTTACTCCTGACATATTTGCAAGCCTTCGCAAAGCCTCAGGGAAATCTATATTTTCTTTGTCCATTAAAAATTTAAATGCATCTCCATGAGCATTACATCCAAAACAGTGATAGGTATTTTTTTGATTATCTACAGTAAATGATGCAGTCTTCTCACTATGAAAAGGACAGCACGCCCAATAGGTTCCTCTTGTTGGATTTGACTTTTTATTATCCCAATTGACATACTTATGAATAACGTCTGACAGAGAAAGTTTTGACTTTATCTCTTCGATAGCATTATTGGAAGTTTTTTGTATACTCATAGATTTGTAACCTAAACACTAACTCGATAGTTGATCTTTTAATAATTTTCCTGCGAGAGCAAAATCCAATTGTCCAGCGTATTTAGATTTCAAAACGCCCATAATCTTTCCCATGTCCCGAATCGAGGATGAATTTGTTTCCTCAACAACTATCATAATAATTTCTCTTATCTCTTGCTCAGTTAATTGCTTTGGTAAGAATTCTCGAATAACTGCGATCTCCTCCTCTTCTTTATTAGCTAATTCCAATCTATTATTTTTTTTATAAATATCTGCTGACTCTAGACGTTGCTTAACCATCTTAGAAAGCACGTCCATAATAGTCTTATCATCAATATTCTCCGTCTTTTCTCTCGCTATTATTTCTCTGTCTTTGATTGCTGCTAGTATCAGGCGCAAGGTAGAAGTTCTATCCTTATTTGAGGCTAGCATTGAATTTTTTAGCTCGTTATTAATAGTATCTTTTATCATATTTTGTACTCTTTGGAATTTGTGGATTTTATTACAATCTTCATTATATTCATTTTTTTTTATTTATGAATAAAATTTACTTTGGAAAAGTGATAAATTTTGAATGAATTTTGAGAATATTT
>MDTD01079255.1_pt1 | contig 18407 bp, 14 predicted proteins | sample 811221 | NCBI WGS metagenome assembly MDTD01 (sample SAMN05326646, study PRJNA326480) | marine metagenome | isolation source: seawater | place: Pacific Ocean: South West | collected 2011 | reverse complement strand
GTCCAGGACGGTGCTGCCGCCGAGACGGCTGCCGCCCTGGATCACCACCGGCGGTGTCCCCGCCTCATTTCTCGCGTGGGCGGTGATCTGAATCCGGGACAGGGCGTCCAGAAGTTCGTTCATTGGGCGCTGGCACATCCGTTCATCCCCGGTGAGGGTATAGGCGGTGTCCCCCAGGGCGGCGATACCGGCTAAAAGCCGCATGGAGGTTCCCGAATTGCCCAGATAAATGGGCTCGGCCCAGGGTTTCGGCCGTCCGGCAAACCCCTTAACTTCGGTGGCGGTGTCGGACACCTCATGTATCATGGCACCCATATAAGACAGGGTCTGGCAGGTCAGGGAGAGATCTTCGCTTTTCAGTGCGTTGTGAATGACGGATTTGCCTTCTGCAAGGGCGGCGCAGATCATCATCCGGTGGGAAATGCTCTTTGAGCCGGGAATCCGGACAGTTTGGTCTGACAGTCGTTTGGGTGTCAGGGGTTTCATTACAGGTCTCCTAAAGCGTTTTCGAGTACAGTTCGTTTCATGAGTTCGATATCAGGGTGTTGTCCGGTCCAAAGGGTGAACTGGGCTGCGGCCTGGGCCACAAACATGGACAGGCCGTCGATGGTGGTGCACCCTTTGGCACGGGCTGTTTTGAGCAGGCAGGTGTCCATGGGGGTGTAGACCACGTCCATGACCACGGTGCCGGGATGAAGGGCCGATTCTGGGAAGGACAGGGTCTGGGTATCCGGTGCCATACCGAGGCTTGTGGTGTTAATCACCACCTGGGCCTCAACCTCTGCGGCTCGGTCGACAGGAACAAAGGTGCCACCTACCCGGCCGGCAAGCGCCCTGCCCTTTTCCTGGGTTCGATTGACGACAACCACCTTACCCCCTTCGGCGGCAATACCGTGGGCAACGGCCCGCGCCGCGCCTCCTGCGCCGACTATGCATACGGTCTTGCCTTTGATGCCAAAGGGCCGCAGCGGTGCAATGGCAGCCTCGCAATCCGTATTATATCCGGTGAGGCGCCCTTCCCGGTTGACGATGGTATTTACCGCCCCGATAGTTTGGGCCATGGTGTCGATTCTATCAAGGTATGGCATGATGACTTCCTTGAACGGGATGGTCACCGAGGCACCGCCGATATTCAGGGTCCGGATGGCATCCATGGTGGTCCGGACGGCAGCCTTGGTATTCTCCGGTGAAAATGCCAGATATACCGCATTGATTCCCAAGTCCTTGAAGGCAGCGTTATGAATCAGGGGGCTTTTGGAATGGACCACCGGGTTTCCCAGCACACAGTATAGGCAGGTGGTGGAGGTAATCATGACAGCGGCTCCTCTTTGCTAAAGACCGGGTAAGATCCCAAGGTTTTCAGGGACAGGGTAACGGCCTTGATTTCCTCGATGGTCCGGGCAACAAGATCATCCTGGATATGGCCTGCAATGTCCATGAAAAAGTAATAACTCCAGTTCTGGTGACGGGTGGGTCTGGATTCCAGTTTGAGCATGTTCAGCCCTGCCCTGTCTATGGGAGCCAGGGCTTTGAAAAGGGCACCGGGGCTGTGTGATGTGGCGAACATGATGCTGGTCTTATCCCGTCCGGTTTTCGGGGGCTGGTCTTTGCCGATGACAAGAAACCGGGTCACGTTGCCGCTGCGGTCCTGGATTTTGGATTCCACGGGCAGCAACTCGTATATATGGGCGGCTTTCTGGCTGGCAATGGCCGCCACGCTTTCATCCACGGAGGCCATCTGGGCCGCTTTGGACGTGGATGTGGTTTCCATGACGTCCACATGGGGAAATTTTTTCTTCAACCAGCCCTTGCATTGGGCAATGGCCTGGGGATGGGAATAGATGGTTTTTACATCCGAGGGTTCACCGGTAATGGATAGAAGATCGTGGGATACCGGTTCATAGTGTTCGGAGATAATGTTCAGGTTGAACTCGCCGAACAGATCCAGGGTATGGTTCACCGCTCCTTCAATGGAGTTTTCCACGGGAACGACACCGAAATGGCTCTGGCCTCTTTCCACATCCCTGAAAATGTCAAACAGGTTGGGCTGCTGAACAAACCGCCCGGAATGCTTGAAATGATTTAAGGCCGCAATATGCGTATAGCTGGCTTTGGGGCCTAAGTAGGCAATGGTTTTGGGCTTTTGAATTTCCCGGGTGGCCGTGATGATGACGTTGAAAATATATTGAATAAGTTCTTTATCCGCAGGCCCCTGGTTGATACTGGACAGGTTTTCGATTACCATCCGTTCCCTGACCCGGTCAAGGATCTGGCTTCCCTCTTTTTTCTTTACGGCACCCACCTGTTCGCCGATGCGCAGACGCTGGTTGATCAGTTCCAGGATACGGGCATCAATCCTGTCGATCTCATCTCTTAAAGGGGCCAGGGGGTTGTCTGGGTGATCATTTTGATCCATGGCAATGCCTCATAATCAGGTCCTAAAACTAAAAAAACCGCCTCAGGCGGTGCCTGCTGCGGTTCATTTTTGTTTTTGGGACGGGTTTACTTAAAATTCACCACAGACAGGTACAGCCCTTAAAAAAGGGCTTAAAAAAATAAAAATAGCTGTCAATGGTATAGTTCATCTGATGTTGGTTCCCGTTTTTATAAAACACAAGGAACCTTATACGCCTGTTTTGAATATGTCAAGAACCTGTCTCATTTTTAGTTGTTTCAGTTGGATTATTTGGTGGCCGGCTGCTGGCAACGGCCTTTACCGGCTCACTTAAGGGTTCATCCGCCGATCTGACCACAAAGGATTTGATTCGGTTGCCGTCCATATCCTTGACAGTGATGATCCAGTTGTTGATGCGGATGGATTCGCCCTGGGCCGGAATCCGCTCGATCTGTTCAAGGAAAAATCCTGAAAAGGTATCATAGTTGCCGGATTCGGGAATTCCCAACTCCGGCAGTTTTTTGTTCAGGTCATCCACATCCACCCGGCCGGCCACCAGCCATTTTTTACCTTTGAGCCGGACGAAATCCTGGGTGCTCTGGTCGGTTTCATCCGTGATCTCGCCAAAGATTTCCTCAACCACATCTTCAAGGGTGACGATACCGGAGACGCCGCCGTGCTCGTCCACCACCACCGCCATATGGCTTTTTTTATTTTTGAATTCCTGAAGCAGGGAATCCAGTTTTTTGGATTCGGGAATGAAATACGGTGTTTTCATGATTTTCTGGATATCGATAACGCGCATATCCTGCCCGCCGGTCACCTGTTTTTGAAATTCGGCAAACAGGTCTTTTACATGGAGGATGCCGATAATTTCATCGATATAGTCCCTGATGACGGGGATTCTTGAAAAACCGGTTTTCAGAATGCTCTGAATATCGAGTTCTTCTGAAATATCCAGGACGAACATATCTGCCCTGGGGGTCATAATTTCGGAACAGGAGGTATCGTCAAATTCAAAAATATTGGTGATGTACTCTTTTTCCTTTTCCTTGATTTCCCCCTCTTCCTCCACCACCTCTACCATGGTCATGAGCTCGTCTTCGGTCACGGCTTCCTGGGCATTGTCGATGGTGCCGTGCAGCCTGGGGATGACGTTGAGAATGAAGATCAGGGGCCAGAAAATTCTGGACAGCCAGTACAGGGGATAAATCACCGCCCGGGACACCAGCACGTTGTTGTGATTGGCAAAGGATTTTGGAAAAATCTCTCCGAACACCAGGATGAGCAGGGTCATCACACCGGTGGCGATGCCCACGGCATTGGATTCAAAATGGGCGATGGCCAGGGCGGTAGCCAGGGAGGAGGCACCGATATTCACAAGATTGTTCCCGATGAGTATGGTGGTCAGCAGGGTGTGGGAGTTTTCCTTCATCTCCATGATGAGTTGGCCGGTTTTTGATCCGTCTTTGGCGATGTGAAGCGCCTTCACCTTTGATATGGAAAAAAGAGCGGTCTCCGAGGACGAAAAAAAGCCGGATAAAAATAGACAGATGATTAACAGGGTTAGTTCAAGCGTCATTTAAGCACAAGTCCTTGTTGGGTGAACAATCCTAAGGTACTGACACCTTATGATAAATTTACTCTAATCAGTTTCATCCAAATTTGTCAATTCAACAGATAACGATTTTACGGCCGGTTTCGGGGTGTTTTCCTCGTGGCCGGACACTTTAATGATTTTCCTTTGCCGTCACAAGACTGAGCATGATGCCGGCAGCCCGTTTCGGGGCACCCGGGGTTCCCAGACGCCGGCGTACGATTTCAAGTTGCCTGCGGTACCGGTCCAGGTCGTTCAACATCAAAAAAGCCGTGTGACTGATTTTTTCCGGATTCGCATCGGACTGCAGCAGCTCGGGCATGACCGGCATGCCGGCAATGAGATTGGCCAGTCCCACATAGTTCACCTTCACCAGAAGCTTTCCCAGTCCGAAAGTCAGGGGGGATACCCGGTAGACAAGAATGGTGGGCAGGCGGCACAGGGCGGCCTCAAGGGTCACTGTGCCGGATGCCGCGATAAGCATCTGGGCTTGGCTGAAAATTGTGATGGGCCGCCCCTGGATCACCTCACAATGACGTGGGATACTGTCATGGGTTTTGAGAATGTGCTGAATCTGACCGGCCTGTAGGCCGGAGGCCGCTGAAATCAGGAATCTTGCATGGGTATGCACGGATTGAATTTTTGCGGCGCTGTCAAGCATCACCGGCAGCAGTTTTTCAATTTCCGAGGCCCGTGATCCGGGAAGCAGGCCGATAATAGGCCCGGGTTCACCTGATGCATCCGAATCGCAGGATTGTCCCCCTATCAGTGTATGGGCGTATTCGTCCAAAAGGGGGTTGCCCACATATGTGGCGGATATCTTCTTTTTTTTATAAATGGGCTGTTCAAAGGGGAGGATCAAGGCCACATGGTCAGTGTATGCTTTGAGTTTTTTCAGTCTTGCGGCGTTCCAGGCCCAGACCTTGGGCGCAATGTAATAACACACCGGGATACGGGTATGTTCTTTAATATATTGGGCCATTCTCAGGTTAAACCCTGGATAATCGATCAGTACCACCAGGTCAGGCTGCTGGTTTTGTATTCGTTGTTTTACGAGATTAAAGGCCGATTTAATGGTGGAAAACTGGCGGATTACCTGGAACAGTCCCATGGCGGAAAGACGTTCGATGGGAAAGAAGACGTCAGCCCCCTGGGCTGTCATCACGGGGCCGCCGATACCGGAGATGCGGGCATCAGGAGAAAGTGCCTTTAAGGCCTGTATCACTGGACCTGCGTGGAAATCTCCGGAGGGTTCCCCGGTCAGGATCATGATATGAGGTGCCTTGGCGGTCATGGAATGTCGTCGTCCGTGAGTGCGATGATGGATATCTTGTATCTGTCGGCCAGCCGGATCATTTCCTCCCGGTCGAACGAGAGGGATCTGCCGGCTTCAAGGGCCAGCACCGTGGCGCCGCTGCGGTGCATGGTTTCAATGGTTTCGCATCCCGAGGACGGCAAATCGAACCTAAGATCCTGGGTGGGCTTTGACAGCTTGACCACAACGGCACCGTTACCATGTGAGAGTTTTCCGCCCCTTAAAATGGTGGCGTCGGTGCCGTCGATGGCTTCCACGGCAAGAACGGTGCCGTTGGAGATGACAAGGCATTGTCCGATGTCCAGCTTTCCCACAGCCTTTGCCAGATGCCACCCCTGGCGGATATCCCTGGTTTCTGCCTTATCAGGCTTACGGCGGGTCCAGCACCCGGCAGGACTGATCAGTTCCGGCAGCAGGAAGGTGGAGGGCCGAAGCTGAATACCCTCTTCTTCAAGAAGGTTGGCAAAGGAGGTCAGTATGGAATCGTCGTGGGTCCTGGCGGTTTTGGCAATAAAGGCAAGCGCCTTGAAATCCGGACGTATGTCTTTGAAAATATTGGTCTTCTGGATTGTACCCAGCATTGCAGCTTCGGTGACGCCATGGCTTTTAAAATATTTCAGCAGCTTGTTGACCTGGCCCAGGTAAAGCCATTTGAGGCTGTCAACGTCGTTGGCAAGATCCTTGTCTGTTTCGGAATGGAATCCGGCGGCGATGACCCGGTAGCCTTTCTGCATCGCTTTTCTGGCAAAGAGGCGCGGAAACTGCCCGCCGCCGGCAATCAGGCCAATTCTTTGTAACTCGGTCTCCATGGGGTTACCGGGTGACACCCCGGTTGGATTCTTTGATGAACTTCATAAATGCCATGACTTCGGGGACCTGCTCTACTTCCGCTTTTGCCCTTTCCTGGGCCTGGGCAACGGTGAGACCGATCCTGAAAAAGATTCGGTACACCTTTTTAAGCTGCTGCAGGGTGGATTTCTGGAAGTTGTGGCGTTTGAGTCCCACGTTGTTCAGCCCGTGCAATGTGGCCCGGTCCCCTGCTGCGATCACGTAGGGTGGGATGTCCTTGACCACGGCGGATTTACCGCCGATGTAGGCGTAGTCACCAATCTTGACAAATTGGTGGATGGCAACAAGTCCGCCGATGGTGGCAAAGTCGCCGATTTCAATATGCCCGGCCAGGGTAGAGTTGTTTGCAAGGATAACCCCTTTTCCTGTTTTGCAGTCATGGGCGATGTGGGTATAGGCCATCAGGTAGTTGCGTTCTCCCACCTCGGTCAGACCGCCGCCGACTTCTGTGCCCCGGTTGATGGTGACAAATTCCCTGATGATGGAGCCGCTGCCGATCTTCAGATAAGATTTTTCTCCGTGGAATTTAAGATCCTGCGGTGCCCCGCCAATGGAGGCATACTGGAATATCTGGCAGTTTTCACCGATGGTGACGTAGTTTTCAACAGTGGCGTGGGGGCCGATGGTGGTGCCGGCACCGATGCGGACATCTGAATTGATAATCGCATAGGGGCCGATGGTAACATTATCATCGATCTGTGCAGATGGATCGACGATGGCGGTGGGGTGGATCATATTTACTCCGTGGTTTTTCCTTCGATCTTGTTCATCCGTCGTTCCAGGGAACGCAGTTGGGTTCTCATGCCGGGCAGACGGGAGATGATATTGGCAACTTTCAGCCAGGTTTTGTGGGGCATGTGCGGGATTCCGGAAACGATTTCTCCGGCCGCAACGTTTGCCGAAACCCCGGCGTAGGGCCCGACAATGGCGTTGTCCCCGATGGTCAGATGGCCGGAAATGCCCGCCTTGCCGGCGATGATGACGTTCTTGCCGATGCTGGTGCTTCCGGCGATGCCCACCTGGGCCACCACCAGGGAATTGTCCCCGATTTTGACGTTATGGGCAATATGGATCTGATTATCCATCTTTACCCCTTTTCCGATGCGGGTCACGCCTAAAGTGCCCCGGTCGATGGTGGTGCAGGCGCCGATTTCGGCGTCATCTCCGATCTCCACATGTCCGGTGTGGATCAATTTATTGTGTGTGCCGTCGGCCTGGGCAAACCCGTATCCGTCCGATCCTATCACCGTTCCGGAATGGATGGTGACGCGGTCTCCGATACTGCTGCGATCCATCACCGTTACGTTGGGTTTGAACTCACACCCGTCACCGATACGGCAATGGTCACCCACATATGCATTTGCCATGATCCGGGTGCCGGAGCCGATGCTGGTATTGTCACCAACAAAAACATTGGCTTCGATTACGATGTCTTCCCCGAGTTGCACATTTTTTCCAAGTACCGCTGTGGGGTGAATGCCGGCCGTCATTTCCGGTGTGGGAAAAAAGAACTCAACCACCTTGAAAAAGGCGATCTTGGGCGCAGTGTGGACCAGAAGTACTTTTCCGCTCGCAGCATCCGGTGACGTGCCTTCGGGCACCAGAACGGCGGCCGCACGGCTCTGGTCAAGCCGCGACAGATACCCCTGGTCAACGGCAAAGGTCAGATGATTAGAACCTGCATCATCAAAAGATGATATACCGGCGACACTGCGATCGGAAGGCCCGGAGATGATCCGGGCACCCGTCATTTCTGCAATCTGTTCTACTGTGAGCATTTCAGGCGATTCTCTGTTTTTTATTTCTTGGAGAATGACTTGTTGTAGGCATTGATGACACTTTCGGTAATATCCACGTGATCCGGCGCGTAAATCACTCCCCCGATCTTTCGTTCAAGGATCATGAGATAGCCTTCTTTTTTGCCAAGTTCATTGACGATTTTAAAGACTTCCTTCTGCATTTGGTTCACCCGCTTGGCTTCCATGATCCGCATGTCTTCCGTGTAATCGGCACTGGTTTTTTTCAGATCACCATACTGGTCCCGGATCTCCCGTTCACGGTTTCTTTGTTTCTCCGGGCTGAGTACCAGTTTTTCCCTTTCAAAGGCCAGGGCCATTTCGTCGATGCGCTTTTTTTCTGTTTCCAGTTTTTCTTTGAGTTTGTTCCAATGGGCCTTGAGTTCACTTTGCATCACTTTGCCGGCGCTGGATTGCTTTAATACGGTTTCAAAACTGATAACGCCAATTTTGGCAACGTCAGCTGAAAATGCCGTACCGGTCATCAGGGTTAAAAGGGTCAGGATTGCCAGTGCGATGAATCCTTTTTTCATTGTTCCTCCGAAAAGATTATTAAAATTGGTTTTCATTTTTGTGTTTAGAAAAAGGCCCCGATGGAAAAGTCAAACTGACCTTCGCCGGTATCTTTCACATCCTGCCCGTCAATGGCAACACCGTATGCCAGGCGGATGGGGCCCATGGGGGAATTCCACCTGAGTTCAAACCCCGAAGATGAGTAGAGGGTGCCGAAATCAATGGTTTCTTTACCGTTGGCCACATCACCGGCGTCGAAGAAAAGAACGCCGTAGACACCGGCGTCTTCCTGCAGCGGAAATATCATCTCAAGGTTAAACTGAACGTATTTCTCACCGCCTTCTTCGATACTGCTGCCGGATGAGGTTCCGTTGATGTCGGTGTTGTCATACCCGCGGATGGAGTTGATACCACCCAGGTAGAATTTTTCCCAGTCGATATTGATATCGTTGTCGGTGTTGTCCCAGAGCAGACCGCCTTTGGCATATACCGCCCCGGTCACCTTGGAGAACAGGGGGAAAAAGTAGGCGGTTTCCGCCAGTAGTCTGCTGAAGTCTATCTCTCCGCCGACGAATTCCCCGGCATATTCATAGGATATCTTATGAAACATGCCCGTTGTGGGCAGAAAACGGTGGTCTCTTGAGTCATAGGAAATATAAGGCGTAATGCTCGAACTCAGATAGTCCCCTTCCACAACATTTGTATTGGATGAATCCACATCGTAGATTTCAAAGTCCTCTATGTTGTACTTGATGCCGACGGTGGTATAATCCCAATATTTGCGATAGGAGCTTCTCAGTGTCAGCCCCATGGCATCCTTGTCATAGTGGTCATACTCATTTTCAGACTTGTAGATGTCAAACCCGGCTGAAACGGGACGGTCAAACATCCAGGGTTCTGTGAAACCGATCGTGAACAATCCGTTTTCACCGGACAGTCTGGCCATAAATTTAAGGTGCTGGCCGTTGCCCAGCAGGTTGCGTTCTTCAACGGAGAACATGCCGAAGGGTCCGTCATCACTGCTGAAGCCTCCGCCAAAGGAAAAGTTGCCGGTGGATTTTTCCGTGACCTTCACTTCAACATCCCGCTGGTTGGGTTTGTCGGTTTTCACGGGCTGGATATCAATGTTTTCGAAATAGTCTTTGTAGGCCAGGTTTCTGTAACTTCGCTGGAGGCCTTTCATTGAGTAGCGTCCCTGCTCTTCAATGCCCAGTTCCCGCCGGATGATTTTGTCCTTGGTTTTGGCGTTTCCGGTAATGGTAATCCTGTTGAAGTAAACCAGTTCGCCTTTGGCAATGTTGAAAATGATGTTCACCGTTTTGGCCTCTTCGTCTCTGTTGACCAGGGGGCTGACTTTTACATTGGCATATCCGTCATTGGAGTAGAGGTCGCTCAGGGTAATCATGTCTTTGCGGATCAGTTCCCGGTTGTACAGTTCCTTGGGTTCCGACTTCAACAGGGCGAGCAGATCCGCCTCAGAGGTCAGGATGTCGCCTGTGACCTCCACCTTGCCGGTTTTATACTGGTCACCTTCCTCAATCTTGAAACTGATGGTGATACTTTCATTTCCCAGGTTGATATCTGCATCCGAGACCTTGACGTTTATAAAACCGTTGTTTTTATAGAGCGACTCTATTCTGATAACATCGTTGTCCAACTCGGTTTCATCAAGATTGCCCGACAGGGTTAAAAATGACCAGAACCCCTTTTCCTGGGTCTGCATGACATCTTTGATGTCATCATCTGAAAAATGGTGGTTACCGTCGAAAACGATGGATTCGATCCTGATTTTTTCCCCTTCGTTTATGGTAAATATAATATCTGCCTGGTCATTTTTCAGCGGTTTGATGTCATAGGTAATCCGGCAATTGTGGTAGTTTTTTTCAAAGTAGAGCCGTTTGATTTTTTCAACGTCACTGTTGATTTTATACACGTTCAGAATGGAGCCGGTGGAGGTACTCACCACCTGAGACAACTCTTCGTCCTCGTATACGCTGTTGTCCGCAAACTTGATGTTTCTGACGCTGGGTTTTTCGGCTACCTGGAATTCAACGGCGACCCCGCGGTCGAGGGTTTCTTTTTTCACGACAACATCGTCAAAGTACCCCATTTTATAGATCAGGTGAAGGTCGGAGGAAAGGCTCTCGGGATTGAGCAGTTCCCCGGTTTGGGTTTTAATTACCCGGGAGATGGCATCGGATTCAATCCGTTTATTTCCGGTGATGCGGATATCGGAGATGATCTGTTTCTGGAACAACTGCCCGATAATGTCCTTGCTAAGCGAGGACACCGCCCCGAAAAGGCCTCCCATGTTCGGGGCCTGTGAAAAATAGGTAAAGGGCGCGCGGTCTTCGTATACACTGTACATGGTACTGTCGATACTCATCCGCTGTCCGGAAATGAAAACATGCCCAAGGATAATCCAGTCCACACCCAGCCGGATGCCCTCCCGGCGAAAATCAGGATAGCCCCAGTCCGAGACATCCAAGGAGGTGTCCGTAAGAACCACTTTGGCACCGTCTTTTTCAAGTTTGTCCTTGAGCATCTGGGGCAGTACGGTCTTGACCTGGCTGTTGGGAGCTGCTGCCTGGACCTCAAAGGGAAACACAGCCACACTCACCTGTTCCTGAGCCTGCAGCACAGTGATACAAGACAAAAAGAGGCTAATAGCCAATCCAAAACCAATGGTAATCTTTTTCATAAATTTTTTCCTGAGTCTGGTTTCCCTAAGTATTAAGCCGCCGTAATTTTACCCTCTTCAAGGGTGACCTTGCGGCCCATCATATCGGCCAGTGCGTTGTTGTGCGTTACGACGATAATTGTCATGTCTAAATCTTTGTTCAGTTCCAGCATCATCCGGTGCACCTTGTCTGAGTTTTTTGCATCCAGGTTGCCCGTGGGTTCATCTGCCAGAAGCATGTCCGGTTTCATGGCAAGGGCTCTGGCTATGGCCACCCGTTGCTGTTCCCCACCGGAAAGTTCTTCCACCCGGTGGTAAAGCCGGTTATCAAGTTCTACTCTTTCAAGCATATTTGCAGCTTGCTTTTCAATACTTTTTTTGGGTTTTCCGGCGATCAGCCCCGGCAACATGACATTTTCCAGCGCTGTAAAGCCCTGCAGCAGGTAGTGGAACTGGAAGACAAATCCGATTTTCCGGTTCCTGAAACGGGCCAGGGCGTCGTCTCCTAAAGAAAGCAGGTTTTTGCCTTTGTAAACCAGGTGCCCTTCATCCGGTTTATCCAAGGTGCCGATGATATTGAGCAGTGTGGATTTTCCGATACCCGAGGCACCGACCACAGCGATGGTTTCACCCTTTTTTACATCAAAATCTGCTTTTTTGAGAATTGTCAGACCTTCGGCGTCCGATGATTCGGACTGGAATGTCTTACTGATGCCTTCCAGAGTCACCAGCGGTGCATTATCCATATCGAATGGCCTCCACGGGGTCCATTCTGGACGCCTTGTAAGACGGGTACAGGGTGGACAGAAAACAGATCACTATGGCCGATACGGCGATGAGCGCGACATCGGCATATTCAAGCTGGACCGGCAGGGTTGAAAATGGGTATGCCTCCGGCAGCCGGATAAATTCGTATTTTTTGAGTACGTAACAGACAAGAATCCCTGACACCGTGCCGATGATCGTTCCGGAAACACCGATGATCATTCCCTTGATAATAAAGATGCGACGGATGGTTTTATGGGTGGCCCCCATGGCCTTGAGCACGGCAATGTCTTTGGTTTTTTCCATTACCATCATGATCAGGGCACTGGCGATATTGAAGGCCGCGACCAGGATAATCAGGGTCAGGATGACAAACATGGCGGATTTTTCAAGTTTCAGTGCGGAGAACAGGCTTTGGTTAATGTCCATCCAGTCCCTGATGTAAAAGGGGTACTTTATAAACCCCAGGTGGTTTTCGGCCATGGGCTTCACCTGGAACACATCGTTCAGCCAGATACCCAGGGCCGAGATTCTGTCAGGCGCACGGACAAGGGATTGGGCCTGGTCCAGGTGCACATAGGCAAGCATGCTGTCATACTCGGACATACCCGAAGAGAAGGTGCCGCCCACGACAAACCGTTTCATGGAGGGAATTTGGCCGATGGGGGAAATGATGCCTTTGGCGGTCATAAGCAGGATGGTGTCCCCGGTGATCACGCCGATGGAATTGGCCAGTTCCTTGCCGAGTACAATGCCCGGCAAATCCCCCTTTTTTTCCCCTTTTGCAAGGGCCCGAGTCAGTTCATCCGGTGTCAAATCCTTGATCAGGGCAGCCCCGGTATCGGGGGTGACACCTCTTACCATGACACCTGAAAAGGAACGGGATGTCCGGATCATGGCCTGCCCGAACAATAAAGGAGAAACGGCCGCTACCCCCTCAATGCTTCTGATACGGTTTGCCATGCCTTCTTTATCTTGAAATGTCCCCCCGTAATTCATCACCAGCATGTGGGGTTCCAGCCCCAGAATTCGCTTTCGGAATTCTGTTTCAGCGCCGCTCATGACGGCAATCACCACCACCAGGGCCATCACGCCGAGGATGACGCCGGCAACGGAAAGAAAGGTGATCAATGAGATGAACCCTTCTTTCCGTTTTGCCCTGAGGTATTTTTTCGCTATGAAGTATTCGACTGCCATCAGGCCGGGCCGCTAAGCGTTATTTTTCATGTGGGGGAAAAGAATAACTTCTCGTATGGAAGGTGAATCCGTCAGCAGCATGACAAGACGGTCGATGCCGATGCCTTCGCCGGCTGTGGGGGGCATGCCGTACTCGAGGGTTTCCACGTAGTCGGTGTCCATGATGTGTGCTTCGTCGTTCCCCTCATCCCTCTGGCGAACCTGCATCAGGAAACGGTTGTGCTGGTCTTCCGGGTCGTTGATTTCGGAAAATCCGTTGGCAATTTCCCGGCCGGCAATGAAGAGTTCGAACCGGTCGGTGAGTTCGGGGTCTGTATCACTTTTGCGTGACAGCGGGGAGACCTCCACCGGGTATCCGGTGATAAAAGTGGGCTGAATCAGCTTGGGTTCCACCAGGGCATCAAAAAGCTTAGTTAAGACCTTGCCGTGCCTGTCTTTTTTGGTGATATGAATATTGTTTTTTTCTGCGTGATCCAGGAGCGCCTGGGTATCATTTAATATATCAGGGTCTATGCCGCCGATGGCGGACAGGGATTCCACCATGGGTATCCTGCGCCATCCCCTGGAAAAGTCAATGGTTTGCCCCTGATATTCCAGGCTGGAATCGCCGGTGACCTGCCGTACAATTTCTTCGAACATGATTTCGGTCAGATCCATCAGATCTTCATAGGTGGCGTAGGCCTGGTAGAACTCAACCATGGTAAACTCAGGGTTATGGCGGGTGGATACCCCTTCGTTTCTGAAGTTTCGGTTGATCTCGAAAACCTTTTCGAACCCGCCGACCACCAGCCGTTTCAGGTAGAGTTCAGGGGCGATGCGCAGGAAAAGCTCCATGCCCAAAGCGTTGTGCCAGGTTTTAAACGGGGTTGCTTCGGCACCGCCGGGAAGGGGCTGCATCATCGGGGTTTCCACTTCCATAAACCCCTTATCTTCGAAAAAACGGCGCATGGCTGACACAATGGCACTTCTTTTGGTGAAGATATCCCTGGCCTTTTCATTCATGATGAGATCGAGATAGCGCTGGCGATATCTTTTTTCAGGATCCTTTATGCCGTGAAATTTTTCCGGCAGCGGTCTGACGGACTTGGACAGCAGTCTGAACTCTTCTGCCAGAACGGTCCACTCTCCGGTCCGGGTCTGAAAGAGGGGGCCGGAAACGCCTATAAAATCACCAATGTCCAGTTTTTTGAACAAGGCGTATGTATCATCTCCCACCTTGTTTTTCTGGATATAGACCTGCATCTGCTCACCGCTGTCCTGAAAGCGGACAAAGGAGGATTTACCCATTTTATTGACTGCCATCATCCGGCCGGCCAGGCTAAATTTCCTGCCCGTTTCCCCCAAAGTATCGGTCTCATTTTCGATCACTTTTTTTACTTCGGGTACAGTGCATGTGGGGGTGAAATCGTTGGGGTAAAGCTGAACGCCGCCGTCTTTGAGCTCGTTGATTTTTTCTTTGCGCAGGTTGAGCAACTTGCTTGTTTTATCCATGGGACATTACTTTCATCTATTTTTATATACGCAGATTAATCTATTAAACGCGTTCTGTTAACAATGCTGCCTGATTTGCCTGCCGCAGGTGAGTCGCTCTTTTCGGACTCACCTAATCGGCCAAGGGCTGTCAGACCTTAAAACATGGTAAAATATCCTTTTTTGGGGACCAATGTCAAGCAGTTGTTAAGCATCACTCAGGGAGTGCACGGGAATACGGATTGTTGAAAATCAAGGTGAATAAGGTGCCTTTTCCAGGAACGCTTTCAAAGTCGATCATGCCGTCATAGGTATCGATGATCCTGTGGATGATGGGCAGGCCCAGGCCGGTGCCTTCTGGTTTGGTGGTAAAAAAAGGATCGAAGATGTGTGACGCTTTTTCACTGGGTATCCCCTGGCCGGTATCGCGAATGGTCAGATATACCCGTTTGTTTCTGGGGGCGTCTAAGGTAATGATGATCTTTCCGGTGCCTTCTATGGCTTCTGCGGCGTTTTTAACCAGGTTCCACAGGACCTGCTGCATGTGTACGGGGTCCATGATCACGGACAGCTCTTTTTCAATGCGGGTGGATAGTTCTATTCTGGATTTCCATTCCGGAGTGTTCAAAAACAAGGTGACCACATCGTCGATGGCTGCAGCCATGTTCAGCCGTTTGGCATTGGTTTTTCTAGGCCTTGATATCAGGCGGATATCATTGACGATCTGTTTGAGCCGATCCGTCTCCCGGAGAATGATCTGCATGAGTTTTTCCTGGTGGGCGCCGTCACGGTCGTCCCTGAGCATCTGGATGGAGCCGGACAGGGATGCCAGGGGATTTTTAATTTCATGGGCAATACCTGAGATGATTTCATCCACGGCCGCCATTTTCTCCACCCGCTTTAAATGTTCCTGGGTGATTTTAAGCTCCTGGCGGGCTGTTTTGAGCTGGAAGGATAGAATTCCGCTCAGTGCGGCGACGGCAAAGCAGGCGGCAATGGTGATAACGATACGGTAGACAATCTGTGCTTCGTCAACGCCCAAAGACAGTGGCGTTCCCTGGGCAAAGGGTTCAATGATGTTGAAGTACTGAAATTCGATCAGCAGGCCGTATTGAATGCTGGAGAGCGTGGCCGCCACAAAGCTGCCCTGCTGGAGAAGCAGCATGGCCGTATATATGATGACAAGAAGATATAAAAAGGTGAAGATGCTTTCAAAGCCGCCGGTGACAAATATGATCACTGTGACAAGAACCGTATCCGCTGCTGTCTGTACATAGGCCAGCAGTACCAGGTGAGTCTTGCGGTTCAGCCAGAAAATATAGACGAGCGACATCAGCAGCACAACCGCCGCCATTTTATAAAGGGATAAAAAGGGCTGGCTCAGGCTTGACCCTGTTTCGTTGTTGGCAAAAAACAGGGTTGAGAAAATCAGGACAATGGCAAAGACGGCTCTGGCAAGTATCAGCCATCTGATCTGACCCGACAGGGCATTGCTGTCCTTTAAGGACCGGGGCGCCACCGGCTTATCCAATGGACCCTGCCATTGAGAAAATCGGCAGGTACATGGCGATGACCAGGCCGCCTACGACAACCCCAAGGAAAACAAGCATGAAGGGCTCGATCATATCCGTCAGATTTTTCACCGCCTGGTCCACTTCCTCGTCGTAGAAATCTGCAATTTTTTCCATCATCGTATCCAGGGCCCCTGTGGACTCACCAACGGCGATCATGGAGCAAACCATGGACGGAAACACCCCGCTTTCAAGCAATGGATCTGCCATGGAACGCCCTTCTGCAATGCCCACCTTCACATCCTGAATGGCAAATTCAACGATCTTGTTACCCGATGTTTTACCGACAATGTCCAAGGCTTCAAGAATGGAGACGCCACTTGAAATCATGGTGGAGGTGGTCCGGGTGAATTTTGCCACGGCAACCTTCCGGATCAGGATGCCTACCACCGGCAGGCGTAAAAATAAGTCATCCATCATGATCCGCCCTTTTTTTGTTTTATAGGTCCTTCGCAGCAGAAAAATTGTCCCGAAAAGCCCTCCGAAGATATACATGAAGTTGGTGATGACAAAGTCACTCAATGCCACAACCATCAGTGTGGGACCTGGCAGCGATGATCCCATGCTGGCGAACATGTCCTCAAAAACCGGGATAACAAAAACAAGGATAATAGTCACAACAATGATCGCCACCACGATAGTGATGGCCGGATAGGTCATGGCGCCTTTGACCTGCTTTTTTAGTTTGGCCATCTTTTCCATGTAAGCGGACAATCGTTGGAGAATTACATCCAGAATACCGCCTGCTTCACCCGCGGCAATCATATTGACAAAGAGTTCGTTGAATACCTTGGGGTACCGTTTCAGTGCATCTGCAAAGGTTTCGCCGGATTCCACCGCCTCTTTTATTTTTTTGAGCTGTTTTTTGAAGGTGGGGTTCTCCTGCTGAGACTGGAGTATGTCCAGGCACTGCAGCAAGGGAAGGCCTGCATCAATCATTGTGGAAAACTGCCTCGAAAAGATGATGACATCTTTTTCAGTGACCTTTGGCTGGAAAAATTCGATGTTTTCAAATATATCTTTTGGCTTTTTCTTGATGTTGGTGACATTTATTTTTCGGCGTTCAAGGCTAAGCCGGACCTGATCCCGACTCTCTGCTTCCATCTCACCCTTGATTTTTTTCCCTTTTGGATTTTTTCCTTTCCACACGTAAATTTCAGCCATGGTTTATCCTTCAAGTTGTATGGGTGTTATGTGCATGGTGCAGATGGTGCACCATCCTAAATATCAAGTTTGTATGCATGCAAGACTGATTCCATTCGCCTGACGCGTCAGCACCTGTCCTGATCTATGTCTGGTTATTTGTAAATTGGACCTGTTTAGTATATAAATTGCGGACCACCTTTTCAACAGGAGTCAATCGTTGGTCAAAAAAAAGATGACAGCCCGAACCATCATCACCAGTCACGTGAATGCGGATTTTGATGCTATCGGTGCCATGCTGGCGGCCCAGAAGCTTTATCCGGGTGCCGTAATCATATTTCCCGGTTCCCAGGAGAAAAGCCTGAGGGATTTTTTCATCCATTCCATGAGTTATCTATTCAACATGGCGGATCCCACGGCCCTGGATTACTCGGAAACCAACCGGCTGGTAATCGTGGATACCCGACAAAAAGGGCGGTTGACCGGGGTGGCTGACTTACTCAATAGGGGGGATATTACCATTGATATCTACGATCATCATCCCCCTATGCCCGGTGAAATCCGGGGCACAAAAGATGTATCAAAACCCTACGGGGCCACCACCACCATTCTTTGTGAACTGCTGAGGGAAAAACAAATAGAGGTAACCCCCGAAGAGGCCACCGTGATGGCCCTGGGCATTTATGAGGACACAGGAAATTTCACTTATTCCTCCACCACCCCGGCGGATTTCATCCAGGCAGGTTACCTGGTATCCTGTGGTGCCAGCCTGAATACGATCGCAAATCTCGTGGTCAAGGAGATGAAAACCGAGCAGGTAACGTGGTTAAATGAACTGCTCAACGAAATGACCGTTCACCATATCAACGGCATCGCGGTGCACCTGTCCACCATTTCTTCCCCGTCCTACATTACAGATCTTGCATCCATTGTCCAGAAAATCGTCCGCATGGAGAACCTGGATGTGTTTTTTACCGTGGTGCTCATGGGCACCAAAATAAATATAATCGCCCGCAACAGGATCCCTGAAGTGGATGTGGGCAAACTATTGACGGAGTTCGGCGGCGGTGGCCACAGCTATGCCGCTTCTGCAAAGGTGGAAAATCAAACCCTTCC
>MDTD01119087.1_pt1 | contig 18412 bp, 20 predicted proteins | sample 811221 | NCBI WGS metagenome assembly MDTD01 (sample SAMN05326646, study PRJNA326480) | marine metagenome | isolation source: seawater | place: Pacific Ocean: South West | collected 2011 | reverse complement strand
TGGTTCGCCCCCGATTCAGTGAGCAGTTTGGTTAAGAGTCTTCGCCTCGTATTCGAGGGGACTCATCCTGCCTGCCGCCCCATGGGGACGACGTCGATTGTAGAAGCGTTCGATGTAGTCGAACACGTCCAGCCGAGCCTCCTGTCGGGTTGCGTATCGGCGTCGGTTGACCCGCTCCCGCTTCAGTAAGCCGAACCAACTCTCCACGACCGCATTGTCGTAGCAGTTGCCGGTGCCGCTCATGGAGCATTCGATCCCATGCTCATCGAGCAGATCCTGGAAGTCTCCGCTCGCATACTGACTGCCGCGGTCCGAGTGATGGAGCAGCCCAGCGTCAGGCCGTCTTGCCGAGAGCGCCATCAGCGGCGCTCTAAGCACGATGTCCCGCGTGATCCGGTGGCTCATCGACCAGCCGACGATCGCCTTCGAGTACAGGTCCATCACCACAGCCAGGTACAGCCAGCCTTCTGCGGTTCGGATATAGGTGATGTCTGCTGCCCAGCGCTGATTCGGCCGGTCGGCGGTGAACGACCGCTCGAGGCTGTTCGGCGCGACCCGGAAGCCGTGATCTGACCGCGTCGTCACCTTGTAGCGTTTCTTCGGGCAGCCCTTGAGGCCCATCTCCCGCATCAGGCGCGCCACTCGGTGTTTGCCGGCTCGGAAGCCGAGGGTCAGCAGTTCGTCGCGGACCTTGCGGCTGCCGTAGACGCCATCGGACTCGGCGTAGATCGAGTCGATCTGCTTCTTCAACCGCCCGTTGTCTCTCGCCCGCCGGCTCACTGGGCGACGCGACCAGGCGTAGAAGCCGCTCGGTTTGATGTCGAGCAAGCGGCACATCATGGCCACCGGTAGATCATGGCGATGCTCCGCCACACACCGATACTTCACTTCCCTTCCTTCGCGAAGTAGGCCGCCGCGCTTTTTAAAAAATCCCGTTCCTTCTTCACCTGCGCCAGCTCTCGGCGCAGCCGCATGAGCTCTTCGTCGCGTGCCACACCCTGACCGCCGAACGCCTTCGCGCCATGCTGCTCAAGCTCGCGTTTCCAACGTCCAAGCAGGTTGTCACGGATCCCCAGATCTCGAGCCACGCCCGCGATCGTCTGGCCAGGCTGGCTCGCCAGTTCCACGGCCTCTCGCTTGAACTCCGGCGAGAACTGCCGTCTTGTCTTCGTCGTCATGAGCACGTCCTCCCAAGGTCATTATGCCCCCTAAGTCAGGTGCTCACTATTTCGGGGGCGAACCACGTATCGTGAAATATCCGGGCCTCACCAACGCCTGGGTGATGCCGATTAAGACGCGCATCGACATGCTGGCGACCGGTATCAAGACCCCGGTCGGCATTAAAGTCGCAGGCCCCGATCTCTCCGTTATAGAGCGCATCGGTAAAGACCTCGAGCGTGTGTTGGCCAATGTCCCCGGCACCGCATCGGTGTATTCGGAGCGCGTTGCCGGCGGGCGCTACGTCGACGTCGACATCGACCGACAACGCGCTTCGCGCTTTGGGCTCAATATCGATGATGTGCAAGACATTGTGCGCACCGCGGTCGGGGGCATGAACGTTACACAGACAGTCGAAGGACTGGAGCGCTACCCGGTCAACCTGCGCTATCCGCAGCGTGTGCGTGATTCGGTTGAGCAGCTGCAACTGTTGCCTATCGTGACGCCCCAGGGTGCGCGGATTGCGCTCGCTGACGTCGCGGAAGTCAAAGTCGTCGACGGTCCGCCCATCATCAAGAGTGAGAATGCTCGGCTCAACGGTTGGTCTTACGTTGATATCACAGGGCGCGATCTCGGCTCTTACGTCGCCGAAGCACAGAAGACGGTAGCCGACCTGGTTGACTTGCCCGCGGGCTATTCGCTGGCCTGGTCGGGTCAGTATGAGTACATGGTGCGGGCCATCGAGCGGCTGACCATCGTTGGCCCTGTGACACTTGCCATCATCGTCTTACTGCTATTCCTAAACTTCCGGCGCTTTGCGGAAGTTGCGATCATCATGGGAACGTTGCCGATGGCGCTCATCGGCGGATTTTGGTTGTTGTACCTACTCGACTACGACATGTCGGTGGCCGTCGGCGTAGGCTTTATCGCTTTGGCGGGTGTCGCGGTTGAGATTGGTGTCGTGATGTTGGTCTATCTTAACCAAGCCATTGAGAAACACATCGAGACCGCCAACAGCGAACATCGGGGACTCACCTTGGCGGACGTGCAGCAAGCCGTCATCGATGGCGCTGTGTTGCGCGTTCGACCCATCATGATGACGGTCGCCGCGATCATCGCAGGATTGCTGCCGATCATGCTGGGGGGTGGTACCGGTTCGGAGGTCATGCGCCGGATTGCAGCGCCAATGGTGGGCGGCATGATCAGCGCCACCGTTCTGACACTGATCGTCATTCCCGCTCTGTTCTTGATATGGCGCCGTCGGCCCTTGCATGCCCTACCCGCGGCAAAGACAGATGATGAAATCGCGCTGGGCACTTGACCTGTAAGCGGGACATACGTTGTAGCTTAATCGTCGCAGCCACGTACGAGTTCAAAACGAGTGTGGTGTAGAAGTGAGCAGGACGGTGTAACTGAAGGAGTAATTGGAGAGAACCATGAAGAAAAAGAGTCTACTCGGTCTCGCTCTTGTGGCGGCGGCTGCGCTGGGGGCGACACCCAGCTGGGCCCAAACCGACGCAGAGCGAATCGCCGAGCTGGAAGCGAAAACCACGGCCATGGCCGAAGCGTTGCAAGCGCTACAAGAAGAGCTTGCCGCGGCTAAGGAGTCTGGCAGCGTGGGCGAGGTTGAAGAGTTGCGCAGTGAGGTCATTCGAGCCTCGCAATATGCGAAGCAAGCCGCGGTGTCCGCGAACGAGTGGAAAAACACTACATCCGTTACCCACTTGGCGGGTTACGCATCAGCCGACTATATCGAGCCCGAAGAAGGCAACGGCGCCTTCACAGCCAATTTCAACCCGATGTTTCACTACATGTATGGCGACCGGCTGCTGTGGGAATCAGAGCTCGCTATCGAGCTCGATGAGAATGGTGAGACCGAGGTGGAGCTGGAATACAGCACCATCGATGTGTTCTTAAACGACTATGTGATCCTTGTGGCGGGCAAGTTCCTGAGCCCGCTCGGTCAGTTTCGACAAAATCTTCACCCGTCTTGGATCAACAAATTCGGTTCGGCACCACCGGGTTTCGGGCACGACGGAGCGGCTCCGGCTGCCGATATCGGTCTGCAACTTCGAGGTGGCGTCAACGTCTTTGGAAATCAGAAGCTGACGTATGCGGGATACGTGGCAAACGGTCCAAAGCTCATCGGCGAAGATGGGGAAATTCACGGCATCGAGACTGAGGGGATAGCCAGCGATCCAGACGACGCCAAGATCATTGGCGGGCGCCTGAGCCTATTGCCATTGCCGAAACTCGAGTTCGGTGTATCGGCGGCGTTTGGTGATGCAGCCGTTGTCGAGAATGACGACATGGACCTCGATGGGGATCCTGATCGGGATTACGAGGTGTTCGGTATCGATGCGAGCTACCAATGGAACAACTTGGATCTACGCGGTGAGTACATCATGCAAGACATCGCCGACGCCGCAACGAGTGTGGCGCCAGAGGGCGGAAAATGGGAAAGCTGGTATCTCCAGAGCGCCTATAGATTTGGCGATCAGGCGAAGTGGGAAGGCGTGATTCGTTACACCGACTTCACATCCCCCCATGCCGACGAGAGTCAAGAGCAGTGGGCGTTCGGTGTTAACTATCTTGTCACGCCAAATGCACTGATCAAGTTGGGATATGAACTCAACGACGGACTGAGCGGGGAGGCGACCGACGAGAATCGATGGTTACTCCAAGTAGCTTACGGATACTGATGTAGGAGAGGTAGCAAATGAACAATCGTGTATTAACACTGGGTTTGGCTTTTGCACTGCTAGTTCTTGGTGCGACCGTATCGACGGGTGTGCCCTCGGCAAACGCGGAAGAGTCCGAGATATCCACCGATGCGGATCCCATGCAGTTTGCGCGCGGTGCGCAAACCTGGGCAAACAACTGCGCACGTTGTCACAACATGCGGGACCCAAAGGAACTGCGTGACGACCAATGGCAGGCCGCTGTCGCTCACATGCGAGTGCGGGCCGGTCTGACCGGTCAGGAAGCCCGTGACATTTTGAAGTTCTTACAAGAGAGTAACTGACATGCGCTTAACAATGATTTTGATGTCATTGGCGCTGTCGACCGTTGCGGTAGCGGACCCTGCGGAAGTTGCCGCAGGCGAAAAGCTCTACAACCAGACCTGTGTCGCATGCCATGGGCCTACAGGCAAAGGTGCGATACCAGGGGTTGCGGATCTGACCAAATCGGATGGGGCGCTGGCGAAGTCGGACGATGTGCTGTTTAAGAGCATTAAGGAAGGCTTCCAAAGCCCAGGCGCGGCGCTGGCGATGCCGCCCAACGGCGGTAATCCCGCGTTGAAGGACGAGGATATCCGTGCGCTATTGGCCTATCTGCGGTCAACGTTTAGTTCCGACGTACGGGGCGTTGGAGCAAACTAAGGCGTTGGGGTGGCGATGCAGGTCAAGGAACTAGCCAACTTAACCGGCGTCCCCGCTCATGTCATTGGCTACTACACGCAGATTGGGTTGTTAACCCCCGAGCGCGATCCGAAGAACCGTTATCGCGACTACGCCCAGGCGGACGTCAGTCGCGTTCGGTTCATTCGGCATGCCAAATGGTTGGGCTTCACGCTTCGCGATGTGCGGTCCATTCTAAGCGATGTCGATGACGGTGTTTCACCATGTCCAGAGGTGCGTCGACTCATCGAGCAAAGAGCGCGCGAAAATCGGGTACGCCTCGAGCAGTTCAACCGCTTGCAGTCGCGTGTCGAGGAAGCCAGAGCCGGTCTCGAAAATCAGGACACTCGCATAAGTGGATAGGCTGCTCGACAATGGGCTGATGCCCGATGGAGCAGAGATGAAGAGACCAAGAAGAAACCACAGCGCGAAGTTCAAGGCGAAGGTCGCGCTCGCGGCGTTGAAGGGCGATAAGAGCCTCGTCGAGCTTGCTGAGCAGTTCGACGTTCACGCCAACCAGATCACCGAGTGGAAACGGCAGCTGCTGTCTCAGGCTGAGGAGGCGTTCCTCACCAAGGCCGAGCGGAAAGCCGCCGAGTCGGGACCGAGCGTGAAGGATCTGCAGGCCAAGATCGGCCAGCTGACCATGGAGAACGATTTTTTAGAGGGCGCGCTCGGGCGGATACACGGGCCGAGCGCAAAGCGATGATCGATCGCGAGCATGCATTGCCGGTGAGCCGTCAGGCGGAGCTGCTCGAGCTGTCGCGCTCGGCGGTGTACTACCAGCCGGTGCCGGTCTCGGATGCGGACCTGGCGCTGATGCGCCGGATCGACGAACTCCATCTCGATTACCCGTTTGCCGGCAGCCGGATGCTCAAGCGCTTGCTGCAGGACGAGGGGTTCGAGGTGGGCCGGACCCACGTGCGAACGCTGATGCGGCGCATGGGGATCGAAGCGATCTACCGGCGGCCTCGAACCAGCCGGCCGCATCCAGGCCATCGAGTGTTCCCGTACTTGCTGCGCGGCCAGGTGATCGACCGGCCGAACCACGCCTGGGCACTGGACATCACGTATCTGCCGATGAAGCGCGGGTTCGTGTATCTGGCGACGGTGCTCGATTGGGCATCCCGGCGGGTGCTGGGGTGGCAGCTCTCCAACACGCTCACGGCCGACTTCTGCGTGGAGGCGTTGGAGAGCGCGATCGACCGCTACGGCGTCCCCGAGATCGTCAACACGGACCAGGGATCGCAGTTCACCGGCGAGGAGTTCGTCTCCACGGTCCTCGGCAGCGGCGCGCGGCTCAGCATGGATGGCAAAGGCTCGTGGCGAGACAACGTGTTCATCGAACGATTCTGGCGGACCGTGAAATACGAGGAGGTGTACCTGCGGGCGTATGAGAGCGTCTCTGACGCCCGGAGCCACCTGACCCGTTACCTAGAGTTCTACAACACCCGCCGCCCGCACAGCGCGCTGGACGAGCAGACACCGGACACGGTGTACTTCCAGCCGGTGTCGATGGCGGCATGAAGGCCGGGTTACCCACCGATCGAGCGCTGGCCTTTACGGGGCCTGCGCTCGCTCCGTGGATAACCCTCAACCCCAGCGGCCTGTCCACTTAAGAAACCGGAAACAGTGTCTCGAAAGATCAGACCACCTCTAATAGCCACGCTGCTGGAAGATGCCGGTTATCACACCTATATGGCGGGCAAATGGCACCTGGGAGCCGAGCGCGATCAGTTGCCGAGCCGGCGGGGTTTTGAACGAACCGTTGCGCTGATGGATTCCGGCGCCGACAACTGGGAACAGCGACCTTATTTGCCGATATACGATACGGCCAACTGGTTTGCTGACGGTAAGCGATTTACGCTGCCGGATGATTTTTATTCGTCTCGCTTTCTCATCGATAAGACGATTGAGTTTATTGACGAGAATGCCGGAGATGGCAAACCGTTTTTTGCCTATGTGCCGTTTCAGGCGGTGCATATGCCGGTTCAGGCACCTCAGCAATACATCGATCGTTACATGGGGCTGTACGATCAGGGCTGGCACAAAGTGCGAGAACAGCGGCTGGCACGTGCGGTAGAAATGGGCGTTTTTCCGGAATCGGTGTCCATGCAACACGTGGCGACAACGGCTGACTGGGAAACGTTGAGCGCGGAGCGCAAAAAGTACGAGGCCAAACGCATGGCGGTGTACGCGGGGATGATCGAGGCCATGGATGCGAACATTGGCAGGTTGATGAGCCATCTGGCATCAAGGGGGCTGGCCGACAACACCATATTTATCTTCACGTCCGATAATGGGGCCGAAGGCAGCGGACCGCCCGACCCCAATGCATTCCCGGCCAGTCGCCTACCTGCGAGTTTAGGGTACAGCACTGACTATGAAACCTTGGGCCTGAAAGGATCCTTCAGCTCGATCAGTCCAAGTTTTGCCAGTGCAGCCGTTAGCCCGCTGGCGTACTACAAATTCTATGTGGGCGAGGGAGGGTTGCGGGTCCCGCTAGTTATTTCCGGGAAACCGCTCGGGGATAAGCCGCGACAAACGGAGAGTTTCTCTTGGGCAACCGATATTGCCGCCACCATATTGTCTTATGCGGGTGTCGATAAGCCAGGCACTCGATATGCCGGGCGCCCAGTGCTTCCGCTGTCCGGGCGTGACCTGAAGCCGCTCATCAGTGGCGAAACCGACAGGGTTTATGGTGATGCAGATTCGATAGGTTACGAACTGACCGGACACTCGGTCTTGTTTCGGGGCGATTATAAGCTGGTTCGTAATCAGCCGCCGTTGGGGGACGGCGAATGGTACCTGTATGACATTTCCGATGATCCCGGTGAGGTAAATGATCTTAAGGCAACAATGCCTCAGCGCTTCGAACAGATGTTGTTGGCTTATCAGAAGTTTGAACGGGACAACCGAGTGCAGCCGCCGCCGGCCGGTTACTCACAGACGCAGCAGATAGCGATCAATTACGCACGCGAACGATTAGGTCCTAACATAATCGTCTTGCTTCTGACTGCGCTTGTGCTCTTACCTTTTCTGGTGTTCTACCAGATGCGCCAGCGACCAAAAATACATTAGACAACGAGCGCGGTAATACGCCTCCTTGCTGCGCTCGATGACGTGGAAGCCCTCATGTAGTTGCACCGTGCTATTAGCGCCAAGTGACCACGATTCTGACCACGATTTTCGTGGTACACCGTGGTACAGGTTGATTTAGGCTGAGAGGTGAGGGGGCTAAGTTATTGAGTCCGCTACAGGTTGTGTCAGTGTGCTCCAGGGCTGGACGTGTTCGAGTCCCGTCCGCTCCGCCATCATTCGTCGGGTACCTCAGTCGCCTGAACGGCAACGACCTGTCGAACTGATGCGGCCCGTTCTTCTCTGCCGCGGATTCCTGTCTTCCCTGTCTCGATCTCGGTCGCGCTCGTCCGCACGGGCCGGTTCCGAAACGGTCACTACCCGTTCGGCTGTGGCGCGCCGTGGCCGGTGCGAAGCACGCTCGGCCCGAGCACCGAGCCGACCGCCGACAGCGCAAAGGCGAGCGCTTCGCCGGCCGTCGCGATCGGGGTGAACGCGAAGACGTTCACGCCGACCGTGTACAGGACCGTGGTGATCATGCCCACGGCGCACCCGACCAGCAGGGAGCCGGCGAACCGCCGGGAGCGGGCCCAGTGGATCACCGAGCCCATGACGCCGTCCGCGAAGGTCGCGGCGAGGAAGAGCCACGGCCAGACGAACTCGATGGTGGTCTTCACCTCCTGATAGGGCAGGCCGGTTGCGCGCACCGTCGCCTGACCAATGCCGGTGGAGCGGGTCGTGGTGTGTCCCTGGCCGTCTTCGTCGAGATCGACGCGGCTCGATCCCAGCCGGCCGCCGCCCTCGTTCTCGAGGTTGATCACCCGCCCCTGGGCCCTGGACAGACTGTTGCCGGCGACCCGGACGTCCGCGACCTCCAGCCCGAACCCGAGCACCTGGCGGGGCGCGATGCTCAGTCGCAGCACCGGCCGGTTGACCGGCAGAGAGATGGCGGTCGGCATGTCGTCGAAGGTCGAGTAGATCTCCAGTGCGCCGGGCTGGTCCGGAGATCGGGTCGACACTGCCACCTCGGAGTAGCCGCGATTGACCTGCGCCAGTACGAGCTGCTGAGGCTCGATCGTGAAGGAGCCGGTCAGCGTGAGTTGTACCGGCCGCTGCAGCGGATAGTTGGCCGCGGCATCCGCCAGGTCGCGCAGCCCGATCAGCACGCGGCCGGCAAAGGTTTCGGCGGTCGCGTCGTACTGAAAGCCCCCGGTCGCCAGAATGGCGACGGGCGCGAAGGCGCGGGGCTGCTCGTCGACGATGGAGGCGAAGGTGTAGGGGACGACGTAGGTGGAATCGTCCAGTCGCCTCGCCGACTGGTCGGTTCGCGTGCCGATCAGATCCGACGCGTCGACCGCCCGCTCCTGGGCCGCTTCCTCGATCACTCTGGGAACCGCCTGCGACAGATCTCGAATGCCGGAGACCGGGGTATCGACGGTTCCCTCGATGTGCCGCACCAGGTCCTTGAGAATGGCAGCATGCGCGGCGGCGCCGATCCACAGGATGGGCACCATCGCCAAGGCCGCGGCTCGATTGTTCATTGCCTGTCTCCTCTGCGCTGGATCGGCGCCGCGCCATGCGACTCCCGTCGATCGTTCGTGCTCGTGCGACGCCCGGGGCGCGACAGGGCGCTGCCCGCTATCTGGTGAGCTTGAAGACCTTGTCGACGGGCTTCCTCGGAATGACGATCCTGATCAGGTGGGTGGTGTTGCGCAGCAGCCGGGCAGGCAGGTCGGATCGGACTTCCATCGCTTCGCTGTGCACCACGATGTGACCCTTGGCGCCTTCCCGAGTACTGTCGAAGTAGCGGATGTTGCTGCCCACCTTGGCCGCGCTGATGCTCATGGCGACGCTCCGGTTCTCCTGTTGTGAGATGCGTTTGGCGTAGTAGCCCTCCAGCAGATCGTTACGGTCCACGTACAGGCTCCGCATGCTGGAGTCCTGCTTGTTGACGTGAACGTCCTCCAGCACGTCGCGGTGGAAGTAGACCTCCGCGCGGGTCCCGGATTGATCCGGCGGGAAGAACTCCAGGAAGTAGTCGTTCACGGGCGCGCCGTGATCGTCCTCGACTCTGACGATGACGTGGAAGTACTGATGCAATTCCTCCGGCTCGGGCGCCGACTTGTCGAACTGCTCCTCGAGGGCCTGCTCGTCCCGCGCCAGCGCCGCGGTCTGCTCCGACAGCTCGTCCCAGCTTCGGGCGATCTGGCGATAGGCGGCGGCGCCGTCGCAGGCCAGGGCCTGCAGAATGAGCCGGGCGAGCTGGTCCGAGTCGTTGCTTCCGGAAGGCTTGTCGGGCCGGATGATCGTGGAATGGTCCCGGTCCGGCAGCACGGCGAACGGGATTCGGAATTTCGGCGTGCGGCTCGCCCACGGGACGATCGAAGGCGTCTCGCTCTCGTGGCTGAAGTCTATGGTCATGCCCACGGCGTTGAGATTGGCGGCGGCCGCCCGCACGGTGCCGTCGGAGCCGCCCTCGTTCACGATCTGGCGGAGTCCGGACGGGTAGCCTCTGGTGCCGATGATGACGAACGGCAACACCTTGTCCGGCGCGTACGGTCCTTTGGCCGCCGATCCCGTCGAGTTCGGGTCGAGCAGGTCCCGGCATGCCAGCTCCCACTGGTAGGGGGAGGCGAGTTCCAGGCCACGCAGCATTTCTTCACCAGTCTGGAACCAGTTCCGCCAGCCCTTGGCGACGCGGCCGATCATGCTCTTTCCGAGCGCCGCCAGGGCGGACCCGAAGTTCGCCGGCGCGAGCATCACGAGGCGCTTCACGGGGCAGCCGGTACCCTCTGGATAGAACCGGCTGATCCACTCCCGGGCGACCAGCCCGCCGGTGCTGTGCACGATCAGGTCGAACGGGACGGTCAGCTCTCCGGCCTCGATCAGCGAGTTCACGACGTCGTTCATGCGCTTGGCGACATCCTCCACGCGCACGTCGTCGTCCATGGAGATGTAGTCGCCCAGCCAGATCTGGCGGACCTGGAAGCCGTTGGCCGCGAGAAAGTCGCGGAGATCCCTGAAGGATTTGGAGCTGTCGCTCCAGCCGTGGACGATGGCGATCTGTGAAGGCATGGTTGGTCGGACTCCTGGTGGCGTGTTCACCTGAACGCGTGAGCGTCGCGGGGGCTCTCACCGACCATCGCTGACGGACGTTGCGTTCACCTCGATGTCATCCCTCGTCGTCGGAATCCGTGGGCTCTTCGCCCGTCGTCTCCAGCGCTTCGTCCACGATGGCGGCCGCATCCTCCGACAGCTTCTGCTCGCCGAGTTGATACATCGAGCACGTGACGATCAGCCCCTGGACGATCCCCAGCTTGGCGTTCAGCTTTGCCTGGCCCTGCTCGCCGGTACCTTCGCCCGCGCCTTCCAGCCTGAGCCACTGGGCCACGTAGCCGTTGATTGAGGAGATCATGTGCTCCCTCGCCAGTATGAGTTCGCTGCGGGTGTAGCCCTGATCGCCGAACAGGTCCTGGGCGGCGTTCGATGCGCCAGCGAGGCCGCTCAGTCCGGCGGACAGCGCCATGCTGCCGTCCGTCGCGATCACCGCAGGTGCTGCGACCGAGCCTGCGACGGTGCCGACCACGGCGATCAGCAGCGTGCGTGTGCGGCGGCCGTCACTGCGCGCCTCCAGCAGGTTCAGCACGTTGCTGCAGCGCTTGACCACGGTTCTGAACGCCTGATCGAGGCCGGCGTTCGACAATCGACCCTGGCCGCCCCGCGGGTCCACGTCGGACACGGCCAGCAGGGCGGCATGGAGGTCGTCGCGGTAGTTGTCGAAGGGTGAGCGAATCGCCGAGCAGGCCGACTGCATCGAGCAGATGCACGACAGCACGAGGGCGGTGACAAATCTGGTGGGCGGCCGGCAGGTCATACTGACTCCTGGTCCCTGGAGTAGCAGCACCCACAACGTATTTCGGGCCTGAGGTCGGAATTATTGCCGCGCGTGCATCAGGAGTGATGTCGTCAGGATGTAAACGCGCCAATCGAGTCGAATCGGCGCGCAGCGATGGTCTGCGGTCAGCCGAACAGTTCCCGCTGGGCGCGGCGCCAGAAGATCAGGCCGATCAGGGCATTGAACAGGATGAAGAAGTTGTGCTGGACGAAGCCGAAGGCGGCCATCTGCCCCTCGTTGTCCGGGAACAGGATCACCCAGAACGTGATGGCGGCGGCGCGCATGGGGGTGGGTACCGCGGCGGCGAAGAAGATCACCGGTAGGTAGGGCAGCACGGTCAGCAGTGAGGCGTCCACGCCGAACAGGTTCAGCGACGCCGTGTAGACCACGACGGCGGCCAGCAGCGCCGGCGAGCGCAGCAGAAAGAAGGCGACGTAGTGCCAGGGCCGGGCCTGGCGGAAGGCGCTGAGGATGCGTCGTTCACGCAGACGGTTCCCGGGCAGAATCCTGCCGCTGAAGTAGAGTATCCACAGCACCAGGAACACCGCGGCGCAGGCGCTGATCACGGGCAGTATGTTGAACACCGACGGCAGTTCCTCGGCGGTGAAGACGAACCCCACGGTCGCCCAGGTCAGCAGGTAGAAACCCTCGCAGAACATGATGAACAGCATCACCGAGCCGACTTCCCAGCCCGGCACCTTGTCCCGCCGATTCAGATAGTAGGCCATGGCGCCCTTGCCGATCTGCTCGTTGAAGATCGAGATGATGTAGGCGCTGGCGCGGATGGGCAGGATGTCGCGATAGCGGATGTCGGCGAGAAACCAGTTCAATGCCCGAGTCACCACGAGGGTGTCGATCAGGAAGAAGAACAGGGAATAGCCCATCATCAGCGCCAGCCAGGGCAGCCATTGCACCGTGGCGAAGACCTGCGTCATGTAGGCCGCGAGGCTCAGGCCCTCGCGCGTCGCTGCACCGTCGAGGCGGTAGTAGAGATAGCCGAAGCAGGCGACGGTGATCAGCAGAAAGACGACCCGGCCGATGGGGCTGGTCTTGCGGCGCGGGGCCGGCGTCGCTTCGCCGGCGGCTGCTTCGGGGGATTCCGGGGACTCGGTCATGACGGTGTCCGATCGCTGGACTCGACCGGGTCGAGTCGAAGAACGTCCCTTTCGGGGGAAACCCATCGGCAGGCCAGTCCCGAGTCCCGGCGGAACGGCTTCGACCATCCGCTCGAACTCGGCGCCTGCGACGGGCACCGCGACATACTCCCTGGCAACGCGGTCGTTTTCAACGTGAACGTTCGGATTTTCGAGGGCTCGTACCAGGCGGGGCCGGCAACCTCACGGGTGGCGGGCCTCGAACCGCGTCCAGGCCCGATACCCCGCTCGCTCGGTCGGCTCAGCCGATTCCCAACGACTTGGCTTCTTTCCCCAGCACCGCTGCCACCTGAGGTATGGCTTTCACACGCTCGATCAGCCCGGACAGAGCTGGCCAGCTCGAGCCATCGACTTCGTATCTGGCATAGGATGCGTTGATGAACGGACTGACGATGCTGAGGTCCGCCAGCGTGAAGTCTCCGAAGATGAAGCCTTCGCCGGGTATCCGACTTTCCAGATAGTCGAGCATCGGCGGCAGCTGTCTGGTGATTATCTTCTCGGCCAGCGCTTCGTCCGGTTCCTGCTTGAAGGCGAAAGGGCGCATGAAGCGCTGGAAGAAGATGCCGGTGGCGAGTTCCGTGACGTAGGTGCCGCCGAGCTCTTCGTACCAATCCGCCATGGCTCGATCGGCGACGCCTGCCGGGTAGAGCGCGGGGTCGGGATAGGCACTCTCGAGGTAGCGGCAGATGACCTTGGAGTCGCCGAGGATCAGGTCGCCGTCGACCAGCGTCGGTACCTTGCCGAGTGGGTTGATCTTCTTGTACGCCTCGTCACCGGAGAACGGCATCTGCCGGACGATTTCGTAGGGAACGTTCTTGCAGTCGAGCGCAATGAGCACCTTGCGCACGAATGGCGAGCCGTGAACACCGTAGACTTTGATCATCCTGCGATCCTCCTGCTGGTTCCCCGGACGCACCGGGTCGGTCGTGGATTCGGCCGCTGCGAACCTTCGACATTGTGCACGCACAGGGCGTCGATACGAATTCCTCCATCACATACGCGGCAGCCACATGCCGGCGGTCGCCGCGAAGATGCCGACGGCCATGTACAGGCTCAGCACCGTGAGCGTGCCCGAGAATACGAGAAGCTCTCCCTCGCTGACGCCGCGCTGCGTGCGGAAGTACCATTCGAGCATCGCGAGCGGCAGCAGGTACTGCGCGAAGCCCAGCACGTAGAGAAAGGGCCCGGTGAAGGACTCGAAGTCGATTCCGACGCCACCGGTCAATGCCATCCATCCCATGAGCCCGACGCGAAAGAACCACACCGCACTGGCCGCCATGAACAGGCGCATTGCCCAGCGGCGGTGTGCGGCGAAGCGACGGCCGACGGCGTGGTACGTCGCCAATGCCGCGAACACGAGGATCAGGACCCCGTCACCGGATATCGTCAGGTGGCTGATGACGCCGCCCAGCGTGCCCCGGGTCCAGACCATGTAGAGGCCGCCGATGGCGCTGATCACGGCGGCCATCACGTAGGTCCTGCCGAGCGCGCGGTGGAAGCGCGGGAGGCGATTGCGCAGCGCGGGCAGCAGCTGCAGGGGCCCGCCGCCGATCACGATCGCCGCGAGCAGCACGTGGCCCGTGGCCGCCAGATTGCCGAGGATGTCCCCCTCCCGGAAGCCCGCGGGCAGGTGCATTCCCTCGAGAGCGGCAGTGCCGTGCGCCGCGATCGGCGGATAGAACACGGCGAGAATATAGGCGAGAAAAGCGAGGTGTCCCACCAGTGCCAGGACGTACCAGAGTGCTACCGCGTAGCGAGCAGCTTTGGCTCCGGATCGCGGCGTCATGGGCAGATCGCCAGAGGCGTGAAGCGGGAAGTCGGTCATCTCGTGCTGTTCCATCAGGGTATACGGCGCCCATCTTGACGCGCCTATGCAGTCGGCGAATCGGCCGGGCGGCGGGTGCGCGCCTCCCCCAAAAGGATGAGACGACGGCGCGCTCTGCCGCGATTTGGCTGATGACAGCAGTCAGTGACGTGGACTAGGGTTGCGCGATGTCGAGTGCGCAAGACGGCGTTGGCAGCATCAGTGGCGTTGGGCCTTTCCCGGCGGGAGAGGCTGCGTTGCGAAGAGAAGATGGCGAGCCCTGGCTGCAGCCGTTCCGGGGCCCGCTCCAGCGGTGGCCGAGGACGACGGACACACTGCTGGCTGCGCTGGCGTTCCTGCTGACCCTGGCGATGTGGTCCGTGAACGGGAAGGCTGCCGATCTGGGTGCTGTGGTGAGCGGCGGGCTGCTGCTCATCGCCCTGGTCGCGAGCGCCGCGCTGATCTGGCGACGCAGGCACCCGGTGGTCGTGCACGCGGTGGTTCTCTGCTGCCTGCTGCTGACCACGCTCGGTCCTCTGAACGACGGCATCGTGGCCATGGCGTTTTCGCTCTACAGCCTGGGGCGTTACGCAGGGGACGGCCGCGTCAGCCTGCTGGGCATGCTGCTGGCGCTGCTCGTCGCGAGCACGGACCTGTTCGTGATGAACGCGGCCGGGCCGGGCGGCCTGTTCACCCTGCTGATGATGGGCACGGTCTGGTACGTGGGGCGCCGCCTGCGCTTTCGCGGCGAGTACCTGCGGCTTCTCGAGGAGCGTGCGCGTGACCTGGAGCAGCGCAGGAACGAAGCCGCGGAACTTGCCGTCGCCGAGGAGCGCAGCCGCATCGCCCGGGAACTGCACGACATCGTTGCCCATCAGCTCAGCCTCATGACCGTGCAGGCCGGCGCGGCGAAGACCGTGGCGCAGTCCAACCCGGGCGCGGCCCTCGAGGCCATGGCCGCGGTCGAGGCTGCTGGCCGTCAGGCGCTCCGCGAGATGCGACATCTGCTGCACGTGCTGCGCCGCGAGGAGAGTGGCGGCGGTCTGGCTCCCCAGCCCGGCTGCGCGGACCTGCCGTCGCTGGTATCGGAGGTGAGCGCGGCCGGGGCAGCCGTGGATCTGCGGACCCACGGCCGTCTCTCGGATCTGCCGCCGCGAGTCGATCTCGCCGTGTACCGCATCGTGCAGGAGGCATTGACCAACGTCCTGAAGCACGCGGGCGAGGGCGCGGCCGTGACGGTCACGGCGACCGCCTCTGCCGATGGCGTCGAGCTCATGATCTGCGATTCCGGCCGCGGCCCGGCGGCGGCAACGGGCCAGGGCTACGGCATCTCCGGGATGCGCGAGCGCGCCGAACTGCTCGGTGGCTGGCTGCGTGCCGGGCCTGGCGCAGACGGCGGCTTCGAGGTCCGCGCGCTGCTGCCCTATGGCGACGGTCGCCCGTGATGCTGCGTGTGCTCGTCGTCGATGATCAGGTTCTGGTGCGCCGCGGCTTCGCCATGATCCTCGATCATCAGGATGACATCGAGGTCGTCGCGGAAGCGGGCAACGGGATCGAAGCCGTCGCCGCGGCGCGGGAACACGAGCCGGACGTGGTGCTCATGGACATCCGCATGCCGGAGCTCGACGGCCTCGAGGCGACGGCGCGCATCCTCTCCGAATCCGGTGACGAAACCCGGGTGATCGTGCTCACGACCTTCGATCCGGACGAGTACATCTACCGGGCGCTGCGCGCGGGCGCCAGCGGGTTTCTCCTCAAGGACATTCCGCCGGAAGAGCTCGTTGCCGCCGTGCGTACCGTCGCCGACGGCGGTGCGCTGCTCGGACCGGGCATCACCCGCCGGCTGATCGAGCAGTTCGCCCGGCAGGGCGGGGCGGACACGGCGCTCGCGGCGCGCATCGAGCGGCTGACGGAGCGGGAGCGCGAGGTGTTGCGCTGTGTCGGCAGCGGATTGAACAATCAGGAGATTTCCGAACGACTCGGTATCGGGCCGGCGACCGTCAAGACGCACGTCTCCAGCCTGTTGTCCAAGCTGGGCCTGCGGGACCGGGCGCAGGCCGTGGTGTTCGCCTATGAGAGTGGTGTGTCGACGATAGGCGGGACGCAGATCGGCTTCTAGCACCTGCCGCCGAGGAGGCTCGCCGAGTGGCATTGGCGCTTCTTCGTGCCGCAGAGGTTGTGCTCGCGGTATGCTGCCAGCGCTGCACCTCGACAGGAGGAAACATCGTGCTGAAAGGTATCCATCACGTGTCGATCAACGTTCGAGACGTCGACGCGGCGATCGGCTTCTATGTCGGCGTGCTGGGCATGGAGGAAATCGATCGCCCGGATCTGGGCTTTCCCGGCGCGTGGCTCAGGAACGGCGGTCAGGAGGTCCATCTGCTGGGTATCGAGTCCACCCCGCCGCCGAAAGAGCAGCACTTCGCGTTCGCCGTGGACGATCTGGCTGCGGTCATCGGCACCGTGCAGGCTGCCGGCTTCGAGTGTTCCCGGCCCAACGAGATTCCCGGGGTGTGCCTGCAGGCCTTCACGCATGATCCGAGCGGCAACATGGTGGAGTTCAATCAGCGCCTGGCGGGGTGAGTCGGAGCGTATCGGTCGTCCGAGCCGGGTTTCGGCTGCGCCGTGGGAGGGGAATCATGAAAGGCAGAATCAAGCTTCCGTCCATCGGGGTTCCGGTCGCCGACTACGGTGCCGACGAGGCGGCCATGGTGGCGTTCCGCCGGCGCGGCACGGAACGGGCACTGGCGCTGGGCAATCGAGGCCCGATCCGGTTCGGTGCGGACGGCCGCCTCGATCCGGCCATCCTCGACGCTTACCGGCAGCACGGCTTCTACGTGTTCACCGGCGTGCTCGCTCAGGAGGAACTCGACGACATCGAGCGCGACGTCGCGGACATGCTCGAGCGCGCGCCGGTTGAGAAGGGTGCCCGGCAGGACCGCTATGGCCGTGATGCGCTCGGTCAGGGGCTCGAAGCGCGGACGGTGATCTGGACCAAGCCGCTCGCCGACGAGGTCGGCGGCACCCGGGCCGCGCACGGCCGTTATCCGGTCAAGATGACGGAGCCGGCGGCGCCGGACGGTGCGCCCGCCCACGTCGTGCAGCTCATTCTCGGTTCGCTGCAGTTCTCGGATGCCTGCCTCCGGCTCTACGGCCATCCCGATCTGCTGCGGATCGCCGAGGCCGTGAACGGCGAGGACTTCGCGCCCTTCAACGAGGCGGTGTGGATCAAGCACGCCGGGCTCGGCGGGTCCGTGGCCTGGCATCAGGACGGCTGGACCCATTGGGACGACCCGGACCTCGACGAAGGCACGCACGGCTTCAACTTCATGGCCCAGCTTTACGGGTGCAATGCCGCGAACGGACTGTGGGTGGTGCCGGGCTCCCACCGGCGCGGGCGAGTGGACATCCGGCGCCTGGTGGAAGACGCGGGCTCCGACCGTCTCCCGGAGGCGGTCCCTCTGATCTGCGACCCAGGGGATGTGGCGATGTGCAACCGCCAGGCGGTGCATGGATCCTATGCCAACACCAGCGACGAACCGCGGGTGACGATCAACTTCGGTTTCCACCGGCGCAGCTCGGTGCTGAACGTGACGAGCGGGGGCGTGCACAGCGCGGTCGCCACCTATGACGAGGCCTACGTCCGGCATCGTTCACGATTGATCCCGTACGCGATCGATGCGCGCCGGCAGCGCTATCCGCACGAGACGAGCTACACGTACCAACCGCTCGCGGCGGAGGCCGATCGCTATCGCTGGGGGCCGCAGGCCCGCACGGACATCCGGGATTACAATCTGATGGACCTGGGGATCTAGCGTAGTGCGCCGCATGAATCGGCACTGATCGCGTGAGCCCAGGCGGTCAGCCGCCAGGCGCGGCCGCGCAGTCATGGCCCAGCCATGGGTAGCGGCCGCAACACCGC
>MDTD01057438.1_pt1 | contig 18414 bp, 20 predicted proteins | sample 811221 | NCBI WGS metagenome assembly MDTD01 (sample SAMN05326646, study PRJNA326480) | marine metagenome | isolation source: seawater | place: Pacific Ocean: South West | collected 2011 | reverse complement strand
CTGATTAATTTCTTTCAAATCTATTTTTTTACATGTTTTTTTAACCATATCCCAAAATTTTTTTTGAATTTCTGTATCATTTTTAATTGGAGAATTATTTATTCTATCTATTAATTCCAAAGCAGCATCTCTCCATTCTTCTGGAGTATTATCTTTAAAAACTATTTCTTGATTTAAGAAATTTTCAGCCAAACCAATATTTAAATTTTTATTTTTAAAAAAATCTGCCATTTCAGATAGTTTTAAGTTCCTATTTAATTTCTTTGAAAAATGGTGTCTATTTATATTTAAAATTTTATTTGAATGAGTTTCAAAAAATGGAAAATAAGAACAAGTTAATAAAGGTTTTCTAAATAAAATGCCTAACGCATCTAGCCCAGTAGCTGTGCTAATTACAAATTCACAATTAGCAAATAAATAAAAGTCATAAAAATCATCATTTACATCTAATGAAGCATAATCAATAATCATTTTATTTCCATTATCAAATTTTTTTTCAGCAGTTTTGCCCATCCTAAGCACTTTATATCCCAACTCTGTTAATTTATTTGCTGCTAAATAAAAATTTTCAATATTGTGGTCTCTGTAATCATGATAAGTGTAATCTTTATTCGGAAAGAATTTTTTTAAGTAAGAAGAATCTCTTATGCATAGACATACATATTTTTCGTTATCTTGTAAATTAAGTTTTCTTAAAAAACTTTTACCTTTATCTATCTCCTCTTTATTAAATGTAAAAAAACATTTATTTTTATAAATTGAATTATTATAGTCATACTCATGCTCTATTGTGTTTATATCTAAAGTATGTATTTTAAGAGTTTTAAAATATTTTGTTAAGAATAAGTGTAATCTAAGCAGTTTTGAAGAAAAAAAATGTGGAATTATAGTAATTTTTTTTTTAAGCATTTTTAAAAAATAGTAATTTGAAATAACTTTTCCTTCGCAAAACAAATCTATGCATCTATCATTTTTTTTTTGATTGGTTAGGTACAAGTCCATATTTCTAACAAAATGACCAATTCTTTTTGCAGGTAAACTACATATTCGGATTAATACAATTGGCCTTATTAGGTAAATTGCTAACAAAAATAACAATAAGGGAAATGTCCAAATATATCTCATTTATTCTTTTATTATTTGTTGCACTATTTAAAAACAGAATCTGTTTTAAAAAAAGGTCCTTGCCTTATTTCATGAAAAATTACATATTTTGTTAAAGGTACAATTTGATGATAAGTATTTTTTTTCATCCTAAAAATATTTTTTTTTTTATTTAAAGTAATTTTTCTTTTTTTTCCTTTTTTTAAATACTCAATTTTCATTTCTCCTTTTATGATATGGTATATTTCATCTTTGCTAATATGTTTGTGATAAATATTTTTTTTTTTTTTATTTATAAGATTTATCATATTATGTATTTTTGACTTTCTATTTGAGTGCATGCAAATTCTTATATCTTGAAGATTTTTTTTTTTTGAAAACATAATTAAATGATTAATAATTTTTTCATCAATTATTGAAAACTGATCTTTTAAAAAAATAGCTAACGTTTTTCCACTTTTGTCGATTTTATATTTTTTTTTATTATTAAAAATTGTCATTAAAATGTCGGTGTATTAATACTTTCTTTTTTTAATAATGGCCATTTTTTTTGTATTTTTTTAAAAGTTTCTAAAAATATATTTAAATTTTGTTCTAATTCTTTGTGTGAAATATTTAAAGCTAATGGAAAAGCGACCCTATGCCATTTTGCATCTATAAAAATTTTTTTATTTAACATTTCTTTTTTTATAAAATTTCCAAATTTTTGATTATTGTCAGTATTATATTCTAGTGAATTTCTTAAGCCTCTGCCTCTAACATTATAAAAAAAATCGTTACCTGATAATTCGCTCGTTAAAGTATTTCTTAAAAAAGACCCTTTTTTGTTAACATTTTTTAAAAATTCATTTTTATGTATAATTTTTTGAACTGATAAAGCGGCCGCAACAGATAAAGAATGACCTTGGTGCGTATTAGAATAGAAAATTTGACCAGACTTTTTTGAAATCAGATCGGTTATTTTATTATGTGTAATTACGGCACTTAGGGCTCCATATCCAGCTGCAAGAGTTTTGCTAATAAAAACAAAATCAGGGGCAATATTATCCCAATCAAAACAAAAAATTTTACCGCTAGTCCCTGTGCCACACCATACCTCATCTAAAATAAGGTGAATGTTATATTTGTTACAGATTTTTCTAATTTTTTTCCAATAATTTTTACTAGGAGGAACATCTCCTATAAGACCACCCGCAATAGTTTCTCCAACAAAAGCACAAATTTTTTCTGGTCCTATTGATAAAATTTTCTTTTCAAGTTCTTTAGCTGATCTTTCCGAATATTCTTCGTCATTTTCATTATTTTTCTTGTAACGATATTTGTTATGTTCATTTATTTTAAAACAATTTTTACTAAGGATTTTATTATAAAAGGAAAGATTTGGTCTATCCCCCAAGCTTAATGCATGAGTAGTGCAGCCATGATATGATTGTTTTCTTGATATAAAATATTTTTTGTTTTTATAACCTTTTTCATAAAAATATTGGTAACTCATTTTCATTGCAGCTTCACAGGCCTCAGCTCCAGAAGATCCAACTAAAAAAAATTTATTTAAATGTTTGCTTTTTGCCAATAATAAATTAGCCAACCTTTCCCTATTGGGATCTGAAAAAAATTTATAATCGATGTGACAATACTTTTTTGCTTGATTATAAATAGCTTTTTGAATTTCTTTATTTCCCCAACCTAATATTGCGTGTCCAGTATAACCCCCCGTAAGATCAGTATATTTTTTACCTTTGGAGTCGTAAAAATAAATTCCATCTGCTTTTTTAATCTCAATATTTTTTTGATTTAAAAATGTTTTCAATAATTTTTTCATTTTATTTGAAATATATAAATTCGTAATCTCCTTTGTAGCCAAAATGATTATAAATCCAGATCCATTCTTTTTTTTCAAAAAAAGATTCACAAGTTAAAGCCCAACATTGTAAATTAAATAATTCTTTTTCGTTTCTGTAACTTTCAAGCATTATATATGATTTTTTTCCAACTCTTTGTATTTCTTTTAACGCTTTTTCAATCTCAAATATTTTTAAATTGTGTAAACATCCTAAGGAAATAACTAAATCAAACTTATTATTTTTAAATGGATATTTGTCCTGAGCTCTATGTAAGAATAAAAATTTTTTTATTTCCTTTCTTGTCGAATTTAATGCATATTTTGATATATCAAATCCACAAATTTTTATTCCTGGTATAAGTTTTTTTATTTCGTAAAGTAAAAATGCTTTACCGCAACCAACATCAAGAATACTTGAATTTTTATTTAGTTTATAATTTTTTATTATGGATTTTGCTACATTTTTCCATCTTCCAGGAATGTATTTGTATCCACCATACCCATATTTTCTGTTCCCGTCCCAATAATCCTTTCCATATTTTTTGGAAACATTCATGCAGTGAACTTTTTTATCCAGCATCCTCGATATATAATTTCTTTTGGTAGAATTATGCAGCTTAGATACGAAATTTTTTAATTTCCCCATAAATCCTTAACGCTTGGACATCTAAACAAATTTTTTTTTACTAACCATATCATTTCAACTCTGTCTGACTCTATTTTATTAGAAATTTTGAAACCCTCGTTAGCAAAATATAACGTTTTATTTTTATTAATAAATTTTGAGTATATAGTTTTTCTTTTTAAATTATTTTCTGGTAGTTGAAAAATGCTATATGCAACAACCCCGTGCATATTTTTAATTTCGTCAATTATTTGATCAAAAATTAGGCTTGAATTTTCCATAGAATATTCAGTAGAACTTAACATGTAATGTAAATTCATAGTCTTGCAGTACTGTCTTATAACTATATTTTGAATATGTTGAGGAACTCTTTCCCCCATAAATTGTCTACTAAAATTATACCCTCTAACTTTTTTCATCTATTTTAGGCAAAGAATAATTCATTGCTATTTCAGATATTTTTTTCATAGTGATTGGTTCAAAAAACTCACCAATTTTTTTATCTCTATAAGGAGTAAAAATTCCTTTAAATCTGCAGTTAAAAGACCACCTTGTTTCCATTTCTTTATTAATTCTATTTCCATGAGGTAAAGTTTGATTAAATAATAATACTTGTCCATAATTAATATTAATCCAATTAATATCCTTCTTGATAAACTGGTATAATTTTTCACTAGAATTTTTTTTATTTTTATAAATCATTGAATTAACCTTTTTAAGTTTTGATGGATTTAAGATGTACATCGATTTTGTTTTGTAACAATTTACTAATGGGAGCCAAACAACTATTTCAAAGGCGGAGTCCCCGGACCAAACGTCGGAATGGACGGGAAGTAATGAGCTTTTATCATTTGGTAACTGAATACTTAAATTAATTCTAGTTTGCATCGCCAATTCATTGCCCACCAAAATATCTAGAAACGGTTTGGAAATTAAATAATATAATTCCTTCAATTTTTTATTATTATTTAAATCTTTAATAATATCTAGTCTAATTGAATTTAGATTTTTTCTATTAATTTTTTTATGAAATAGATCCAACAGTTTGTTTGGTTCAAGTTTATTTTTTATTTTTGCTCTTTTATTAATTGAATCTATTAATATTTTTTTAATTTTTTCTAAAGACTTAACATCACTAACATTTTGAACTATATAACCTTTTTTCTCAAAATCTTTTGATATTTTTTTCTCTAATTTTGATGCAAAATTCAACATTTAGTTTACCAATTTTTACCAATTCTTTTATCGCTTTTTAAACTTATAAAAGTTGGTCCCTTGTTTTTATAGCATTGATACGTAAATTTTTCAGTCTCAAGACTACTATTTGGAAAAAAAGACTTAACATTTTTGAATAATTTCATTAATTTTTTTCCATTTAACTCAGAATGACTTGGTCCAAGAGAAGGGTAGTCGGCGAAGCCTACCATCTTCACATTCGCTTTTTGTTGGTCAATATCAAGTTTTATCTGTTCAAAAGGTCTCTCAATTAAAAAAGGAGTTATAGTATAAACCCATGGCTTAAATCCCTCTAGAGCCAATCCTGCTGCAAAACCAATTAAGCTTTGTTCGCAGATTCCCATGTTGATAAATCTTTCTGGATTATCTTTTCTAAAATCATCAAAAATTCCATAACCTATATCTCCGACAAGTAATATTATTTTCTTATCTTTTTTTGCTAGCTTATTTATTATTTTTCCAAATTTTCTTCTCATTTATTTTATTCCTAGCTCTTTTTTTCCTATTTCAATTTCTTTTCCTTGCAATTTTCTTGCATGCCAAACTGGATCATTTTCGAATTGTTTAATTCCCTTACCTTTAATTGTATGAACTAAAAGTACCACAGGTTTACTCTGATTTTTTATTTTTTTAAATGCTGAGATAAGTGAATTAAAAGAATGTCCATTTTTAACTTCAATACATTTCAAATTAAATGATTTAAATTTTTTTGATAAGTTATGGAGAGGAAGTGCATCTCTCAATCTGGACAATGCTTGAATTTTATTATAATCAACAATTATAACCAAATTATTTAATTTATGTTTTGAAGCTATTAATAAAGTTTCCCAGGTAGTTCCTTCTTGACACTCACCATCACTTATCATTGCGTATATTTTTCCATTCGATTTTTTCTTTTTTAAGCCATATGCCATGCCAGTTGCAATCGGTAGCCCATGCCCTAGACTTCCAGTTGTACAATGAATTCCATTTTTTGGATCTAATTCAAGGTGAGTAGTAAGTTTAGTTTTTAAGCCCTTTTTTCTTAGCAACAAACATAGAGGAAAAGAAGAGTGTGATTTACTTAAAATGAATTTATCATTTTTTTTAATTACTACTTCAAATAAGCTGATGAGAGTCTCTATCATTGAAAAACTTCCACCAAGATGAGCTTCACCTTTTTTTATAAAAGCTAAAAATGTTGATTTTCGTAAGTCAGATGCTTGTTTAATTAAATTTTTATAATTCATTATTTTAAATTAATTGATTGCATCCTTTTAATATTGAAATATTTTTCATCATCAAGTGAATTTGGAAGAAGTTTTTTTTGAAATGCTTCTGTTAAATCTTTAACAGCATCTTCAACAGTAAAATTAGGCTTGAAATTCAATATTTTTTCAAATTTTGATGAGGATATATGATAGGACCTATCATCATTACTATGTTCATTTTTAATTCTAACATCTTTACCAACTACTTTCTTTACTGTCTCAGCTATTTGGTTAACTGATAAATTGTCGTAGCCAACATTAAAAATTTCTCCTGAAATCAAATTTTTTGGAGCCTCTAGTACTGTTAGATAAGCACTTACCATATCTGATATATGTATATTTGGTCGTAATTGTTTACCACCAAAAACTTTTATTTCTCTTTTATTAAAAGCTAAATTAGTTAAAATATTTACTACCAAGTCAAGTCTTTGCCTAGGAGCGTATCCACATACCGTAGCAGGTCTAATTATTGTTGTTATAAAATTTTCTGATTTATATTTTAAAAGTATTTTTTCGCAATCAGCTTTAAATTTGGAATAATCAGTTAATGGCTCTAAACTCATATTCTCATTTACATTTTCTTCATTTTTAATTCCATATACACTTGAAGATGAGGCATAGATAAAATGTGTTATTTGATTATCTCTTGCACTTTTCACAAGCGGTTCAAATGAGTCTAAATTTATTTCTTTTCCTAATGTAGGATTTAACTCAAAACTAGGATCGTTTGAAATACATGCCAAATGTATAACTGCATCATGATTTTGCATGCTTTCTTTCAATAAAGTATAATTTCTCAAATCACCTTTAATTGTTTTTAAATTCTGGTGTGGTTTTAATACTTCTTGCCCATAAATCATTAAATCATAAACTGTTACAGAATAATTTTTTTTTAAAAGCTCAGGTACCAAAGATGATCCAACATATCCTGCGCCACCGGTTATAAAAATTTTTTTAATCATTTCATTTTATTTTAGATATTTAAACCAATTTTTTGTTGCAATTTTGATTTTATCTTTTGTCCATACTGGTGCATTTTTCCAAAAATCTATTTCTAATAAAACTTTTTTAACTCCTTGTTCTATACTAACTTTTGGTTTCCAATTTAGCTTTTTTTTAATTTTTTTAATGTCGGCTAAAGTTATATTTGGCTCACCAGGTCTTTTAGGTATATAAGTTTTTTTACCTTTTATTAATTTAGCTAAGTAATTAATACTTATACTTTTTCCTGTTCCTAAATTAAATATTTCATTTTTAATTCTAGATTTTGCTACTGTAATAATTGCCTCAACTACATCTGTAACATATGTAAAATCCCTTTTCTGATTTCCATCACCTACAATTGTAAAAGGTTTTTTTTTTAATTTTTGAGCAAGAAAAACACCCATAACCGCTCCGTAGGTACCAGAAGTTCTGGATTTAGGACCATAAATATTGAAACATCTTAGTGACACCACAGGTATTTTATAAACCTTCCCCCAATGCATTACAATTTCTTCGCCTAAATATTTTGTGAGTGCATAAGGATACTCAGTTTTAATTTGAGAATTTTCTTTCGTTGGATAAAATTTTGGTATCCCGTAACAAGATGAGGAACCAATATATACAAATTTTTTAATTTTTTTATTTTTACATAATTCAATAACATTAAAAGTACCTATTACATTACTAGAAAAATAGTTCTTTGGATTTTCAATGCTTGGCACAATGTCGGCCAATGCAGCTATATGAAAAACCCAATCTACATTTTTAAAATACTTAGAAATTTTTTCTTTATTAGCTATATCAGCTTTAACAAATTTAACTTTTAAATTTTTAATATTTTTAATATTTCCAGTAGAAAGGTTGTCAATAACAATGACCTCGTGATTTTTCTTAACCAAATGTTCAACTAAATGACTTCCCAAAAACCCACATCCGCCTGTAACAATACATCTCATTTAAACCTATCTTAAAAAAGTTGAGAAAAATTTATTTAATTCTTGAGCCTCAATCACATTTTCATTTCCATATTTTTCTAGAGTCTTTGCCCCGAACATAGACCCAGCAATCAAAGATATTTCATCTTTTTTACCAACAGCAAAAAATAATGAGATAATAGATAACATTATATCTCCTGTTCCTACTTTATCAATTACATTGTTTGCAATCCCGGGAACTTTAATTAATTTATTTATTTCATTTCTATACATTAAAACACCACTCTGGCCTTTGGTTACAATTACATTATTAATTTTATATTTTTTTGAAAATACTTTTACTAATTTTTCAATGTGAGTTATTGAGTCTCTCATTTCATATCTCAGCTCTGTTTCATTTATAATTAAACTTTCCACTCCTTTATATTTTAAAATAGAATGACTTCCTCTGCTATTTGCATTTATTTGGCAATTTAAAAATATATTTTTTTTTCTTTTAAGAGTTTTTTTGATAATTTCGTTGTTTAGCAATCCGTGACCATAATCAGCAATAATTATGATATCATAATTATTTAAGTTTTTAATAAATTTACAAAATGTTTTATAGTCTGAACTATGTGTTTGTCCTTGATCAGTATCATAAATTCCTAAAACTTTAGTATTTGACAGTTCATCAACGTATCTTTTTTTTTCTATAGTTGAGTAACCTTTTGCTTTGATATATTTAAAATTTATATCTTTAAGTTTTTTTTTTATATAATTTATATAATTATTTTTTAAACCAAGCTTTGAAAAAAAAGTTACGTTATCACATAACTTGCTTGCATTTTGAGCTATTGATGCAGCACCTCCTAAAAATAATTTTGAATTATTTTCTTTTAATACAAGCATTGGATCCTTGCTTGCTTTTCCAATTGTTTCACAAAAAGAATATTTGTCTATAATTGTTTCTCCAATAACTAGTACTTTTAATTTTTTAATTTTTAGAAGAATTTTTTTGAGATCCATAAGCTTGAACTTGTTAGATATTTTCTTAAAATATTGTGTCAACTGGTCTGAAAATATCATATTGTTTTTAAACAATAATTCTGTTGAACTGTTTAAAGCTGTTTTAGTAAATATTATTTTTCCACCATACTGTTCAACTGCTTTTTTTTCATCTATGATTTTTTTGCTAATATCGTCTGATAAATTTTTATAATCACTTCCTTTAATATAAAAATTTGGTTTTATATTTTTAATTATATTTTCAGCAGAAGCACTATCGCTTTCAACAACATAATCTACTATATTTAAAGAGGAAATAGATTTCATTCTTTCCTGAAGTTTAAAAGAAGGTCTTCCAGGCCCTTTACTAACAAATCTATCAGAGGTTACAGAAACTATTAAAATGTCTGCATATGATTTTGCTTCATTGAAATGCTCAATATGACCAATATGCAATAGATCAAAAACTCCATGGCATAATATGATCTTTTTGTTTTTCTTATTTTTTTTTAAAACTTTTTTAAGATTTAAAATTGAATAAATTTTTTTCATAAAACATGAATATATTAATTAATATAAATACATGTAAGTATAAGTTTTTATTTTCAAAATTAAATAAAAAAACGATTTTTCCTTTGACTGTTCACCGAATGAACATTATGTTCATTTTATGAACAAAAAAAAGCCCTTACAAAAACATTTAGACGTGTTAAGAGTGGTCCATAATAACCCAAATTCCTCACAAAGAGATCTTGCTGAAAGTTTAGGGATAAGCCTTGGTAAATTCAATTATCTTTTAAAAGCAATGACAAATAGAGGTTTAATAAAAATTCAAAATTTTTCTAAAAGTAAGAAAAAAATTAATTATATATATGTTCTTACTCCTAAAGGATTAAAGCAAAAATTAAGTCTCACTTTAAGATATATGGAAATTAAAATGAAAGAATACGATGAATTAAAAAAAGAGGTAAATAATGTGGATAGTCGCAAAAGTTAAAAAAGACAACTATAATTTATTTTTTAATGAACTTAAAAAAAAAGTAAGCGATGTTAAAATTTATTATCCTAAAATTTTTTATAAAAATAAGAATAAGAATATCTTAGGTGATTATGTATTTTGTTATCATGATAAATTTAATCAAAATTTTCATTTACATTTTAATTATTTAAAAGGTTTAGAGTTTTTTTTAAATAATAATCAAAAAGATCAACCTGATATAATTAAATTTATAAATTACTGTCGTTCACATGAAGATAGATATGGATTCTTAAAAAGTTCGTTTTTTAAAAGTAATATCTCTAAAATTGGAAAATTTATAAATGGACCATTTGCTAATTATTTATTTGAGTTAGTTTCTAAAGAAAAAAATAAACTGAAAATTATTTTAGGAGATTTTAATTTAACTATTTCAGATAATAATAATATTTTGTATCAAAAGATATAAATTAATATGACTATAAAAAACTCTATTTTACTTATGGCGGAGCTATGTCAGAAATAACCTCAAAAAAAAATATTCTATTAATAGGCGGTGGTGGCTATATCGGAACATCGATGATGGATGACTATTCTAAAAATATAAAAATATCAAAAATTAATTGCATTGATAGACTGATTTATAAATTCCAAAAAATAGATAAAAAGATTATTAGGAATAGAAAAATAAATTTTTTTAAGGGCGACTTCAGAAATAGAAAATTATTAAATAAAGCTCTCAAAGGTGTATCAGATGTAATTATTTTAGCAGGATTAGTTGGTGACCCAATAACCAAAAAATATAAAAAATTATCCGAAAATATTAATTATATAGGAATTAAAAATTTAATTAAATTTTTAAATAAAAATAAAAATTTAAAAAAATTAATTTTTATTAGCACATGTTCAAATTATGGAATTGTTAAAAATAAATTAGCAGATGAAAATACAAAGCTTTTACCAAAATCACATTACGCAGAGTCAAAAGTTAATATAGAAAAGTATATTTTAAACTTCAAAAAAAAAAATTTTTGTCCAGTAATTTTGAGATTTTCAACTGCTTTTGGTTACTCACCAAGAATGAGATATGATCTAACAATAAACGAGTTCTGCAGAGATATTCACAAAAATAAGGAATTAGTAGTTTATGATCCTTATACATGGAGACCATATTGTCACGTAAAAGATTTTTCAAGGATTGTGTTTAAAGTTTTAATTTCAGATAATAATATTGTCAGAAATCAAGTTTTTAATGTTGGTTTAAATCAAAATAATTACAGAAAAATAGATTTAGTAAATTTATTAAAAAAATATAAAAAAAATTCAAAAATTGTTATCCTAAAAAAAAAGGTGGATCCAAGGGACTATAGAGTAAATTTCAATAAACTTACGAGAATATTAAAAATAAAACCTAAATTTTCAGTAAAATATGGAATTAAAGAAATATTTAAAAAAATTAAAAATAACAAAATTTCCAAGGATCATGGTAACCACATAATAAAAAGTGATGTCAAAAAGTAAAATAATATCAGAGGAAATCATTAACAATGTAAAGCATGCGATTAATGATAAAAAAAGTAATTTTCACCACCTTCATGAGCCATTAATTGAAAAAAAAGATTTAAATCCAATTAAACATGCTATCAACTCTGGTTTTGTATCCTCAATTGGGAAGCACCTAAAACTTTTTGAGAAAAAAATTAAAAAATTAACAAAATCAAATAATGTTGTGCTTACAAGTTCAGGATCTACTGCCTTACACACAGCTCTACTTGCATTAGGTATAAATAAAAGTCACGAAGTTTTAATTCCAAACTTTAACTATATTGCATCGGTGAACTCTGTATTAATGTGTAGTGCAATACCTCATTTGATAGATATTGAAGAAAAAACTTTAGGAATTGACGTTAAAAAATTAGATAATTATCTTAAAAAAAATACTTATCAAAGTAAAAAGGGCTGCATAAATATTAAAACTAAAAAAATAATAAAATCATGTATTGCTTTACATACATATGGTTACCCATGTGATATAATAAGTTTAAAAAAAATTTTAAAGAAAAGAAAAATAGTATTAATAGAGGATTCAGCCGAAGCTGTTGGTAGTTTTTTTAATAAAAAACATCTTGGAACCTTTGGTTATGCTGGGATATTTAGTTTTAATGGAAATAAAACTATTACATCTGGAGGCGGAGGAGCAATTATTTCTAATAACAAAAAATTTATTAAACGTTGCAAACACCTTTCTACAACAGCTAAAGGAAAACATAAATATTTATTTTTTCATGATACAATGGGTTATAATTATAGAATGCCAAATATAAATGCTGCACTGGGTTATGCACAAATATTAAAACTAAACAAAATAATAATCGCAAAGAGAAAATTAAATCAAAGATATTTAAATGCTTTTAAAAATAACAAATATATTAAAATATATCTGGATAGAAAAAACTCAAATTCTAATAATTGGTTAAATATAGGAATTTTGAACCATAAATATTCAAAATTTCGTAATACAATAATATCTTCATGTATAAAAAATAAAATATTTGTTAGACCAGGATGGAGTTTAATGTCAGAAATTATTTATTTAAAAAAATGTCCAAAAATGAACTTATCGAATTCAAAATCTTTGTTTAACAGATTAATATGTTTCCCAAGCAGTCCATATTATAATTATAAAAAATAATGAAATTTTTTTACGGCAAGCAATTTATAAATTCTAAAGATCAAAAAAAAGTTTTAGAAGTTCTTAAATCTGATTATTTAACCCAAGGACCAAAAATTGATATTTTTGAAAAAAAATTGATTAATAAATTTGGTTCTAAATATTCGATAGCTGTATCAAGTGGTTCCGCAGCACTACATTTAATTGCAAAAGCTCTAAACTGGGGTAAAAATGATACTATTTTAACTTCTCCTATTACATTTGTTTCAACAGCTAATTGCATAGAGCACGTTGGAGCTAAAACAGATTTTGTAGATATTGATGAAGATACTTATACGATTGATCCAAATCGTTTAGAGGATAAATGTAAAAAAGCTAAAAAGAAGGGAAGTAAATTTAAGGCAGTCATAGCTATTGACTATGCCGGCCACCCTTGTGATTGGCAGTCTTTAAAATATTTAGCAAATAAATATAAGTTCCAGTTAATCAATGATAATTGCCATGCTATTGGAGCTAAATATAAAAAAATGAGTAATTATGCAGCAAAATATGCACTTGCAGTTTCACACAGCTACCATCCAGTTAAAAATATCACAACTGGCGAAGGGGGGTCAGTATTAACAAATAACAAAATACTTAATAATAAAATCAGATTATTAAGAAGCCATGGAATGCTAAGAAATGAACCAAAAAAACCTTGGTTCTACAGTGTGGATGATATTGGATTTAACTATAGGATAACTGATATGCAGTCAGCGTTAGGGATAAGCCAGCTTAGCCAGTTAAGTAAATTCATAAGTAAAAGAAATACTATAGCAAATTATTACATGTCTTATTTTAAAAATAACGAAAAAATTAAGTTACCAATTGAAGGAAAAGATATTAAACATGCGTATCATCTTTTTCCAATATTATTAAATTTAAAAAAAATTAAAAAAACAAAGTCTGAGATTTTTATAGATTTAAGAAAGAAAAATATATTTTTACAAGTTCATTATATACCTGTGCATATGCATAGTTATTATAAAAAAAAATATGGATTTAAAAAAGGAGATTTTCCTGTTTCAGAAGATTTTTATGAAAGAGAAATTTCATTGCCTATATACTTTGATTTAAATTTAAAAAATCAAAAATATTTATGCAAAACAATAGAAAAGATTTTATAATTTTTAATGCAAATTACAAAAGAGATAAATCTGGTCAAAAAAGCCATCAATAGTAATCTTGAGACTAAAGTAAAGCTAGGAGGTAAAACAAAAAAAATATCTATATATTTTTTAAGAAATGATGCTATTGACCTTTTTACCAACAAAATTGAAAATTATCTTTCAATTTCAAATTATAATACAAAATTTATTTTTTCTGATTATAACGATAGTTTAAAAATTCCAAATAAAAAATATGATTTAATATTTATTTGGCTTGATTATACAAGATATAAAATTAATAAAAACTTTTTTACTTGGATACGTAATAAATTTAAGGAATTAAAAAAAAAAAACGGATCAAAGATTGTCATTAATTCTATTTTGCTCCCGAAAAAAAATAAAAGTATCAACTACAATTTAAATAAAAAATTAAATAAAATTACTAAAGATGAAGGCATAATATTTTATAACTACTTTGATACATTTAAAACAGAATTAAAAAAATTCTGGGATATAAAAAGAAGCAAAGTTTTAGGAACAAAAATTTCATTTTTTGCACAAGATATTTTGGCTAAAGAAATTGGTTTAAAATTGATACCATCAATTTTCGAACAAAAATTAAAAGCAATTATTTTTGATTTAGACAATACGCTTTACAATGGAATTGTAGGAGAGGATGGAGTAGAAAAAATTAAACTTACGAAAGAGCACAAAATTATAGAATCAAATATTAAAAATTTTGTTAAAAATGGTATGATAGTATCAATATGTACCAAAAATAATTCCAAGGATTTAAATTTAATTTTTAAAAAAAAAATACTAAATAAAAAACTATTTTTTCCTATAGAAAATGGATGGTATAGAAAATCTGAAATGATTCAAAATATTCAAAAAAAAATTAAAGTTAGTTTTAAAAATATATTATTTATTGATGATAATATAAATGAAGTCTTGGAAGTAAAAACTAATCTAAGAGAAATAAAAGTTTTTCATACACAGAGCCCAGCAGATACTTTAAATTGTTTGAAATTTTATCCAAATTTATATGATTTTTATAATTTAAGAGACACTATAGCAGAAAAAAGAGTTGCAGACTTAAAATCAGAAGAAAAAAGAGAAAAATTGAAAATAAATTTTTCCAATGAGTATGAATATTTGAAAAAACTTAAAATGATTACTGAATTTCAAGTAAATTCAATGAAAATGTTAGAAAGAGTTTTTTCATTATCAAACAAAGTAAACCAATTTATTTTTGATTATAAGAGATTTGATAAAGAAAAAATAAAAAAATATCTGATTTCAAAAAAAAAATTTATTATTACATATTCGCTGAAAGACTTTATATCAGATTCCGGAAACATCGGAGTTACATTTGCAACAATTTATAAAGATGACTTATATATAGATGATATATGTATAAGCTGCAGAGCGCTAGGAAGAGAAATTGAAAATACTTTGGTATTTGAACCAATTAAAAGAATTTGTAGAAAAAATAATTTAAAAAATGTTGTGATAAAATTCAAGGTTGGGGAAAAAAATGAACCAGCTATTAATTACATAAAATCGATATTTAAAATTTACAATAAAAAATTTCATACTAACACAAAAAAATTAGATATTAAGGTTGATGAATTAAATAAAATCAAATCATTATATACAAAAGTAAAATTCAACTAAATATGAAAATAGACGAATTAGAAAAATTATTTATATTTTTTTTTAAAGTTAAAAAAAAAAATGTTAAGAAATTGAATATGAAAACGTTTTCAAAGTGGGACTCACTTAATCATATAAAATTAATTAGCAATATTGAAAATAAATATAAAATTAAAATGACTAACGAAGAAATTAGTCAAGCAACAACATTTGAAAAAATTTATAAGGTTTTAAATAAAAGAATTAAACGAAGTTAGGGTAAAATGATTAAAATAAAATTAATAAATAAAATCGTAAATTTAAATGATTGGGTAAAGTGGCTTAACGATAAAGAAGTTACTAAATATAGTGAACAAAGATTAAAAAGACATACTCACGTATCACAAAAAAAATTTTTAAATAAAAAAATTAAAGCAAAAGACTCAAAAATTTTTCAAATATTTTTTAATAGTAATTTTGTTGGAGTTGTTGAGTTAGGAAATATTGATAAATTCCATAATACCTGTGAAGTAATGTACTTTATAGGGAATAAAAAATATTGGGGAAAGGGTGTAGCTGCTAGTGCTATTAATTTAGCTTTAAAGTATGCTTTTAAAAAACTAAAAGTCTACAAAGTTTTTGCTGGTACCTACAAAAAAAATGTGGCTAGTCAGAAAGTTTTAACAAAAAATAAATTTAAACTTGTAGGAAAGATGAAAAATCATCTTAGAGTTTTAAAATCATCAAAAAAAATAAGAGATGATAAACTCATATACGAAAAATTAAAATAAATTTTATGATTAAAACAAGCATAATGGGACTTGGAAATATTGGATATTTTTATGATATTCAAAATCAAAATAAAAAGCTTACCCACTTTAGCTCTATAAAAAAAAGCAATAAATTTAAACTAGTATCCTTGGCAGATAAAAATTCAAAAATTTTAAAATATTTAAAGAAAAAACACAAAATACCAATATATAAAGATATAATTCAGGCCATAAACAATCACTCATCTAAGTTTTTAATTATTGCATGTAAAGTAAATTTCAAAATTATTATTAGAATAATAAAAGAAACAAAAATTAAATATATTCTAGCTGAAAAACCTTTCTTAATTTCAAAAAAAGACTTTGCAAAACTAAAAAAAATTTTAAAAAAAAAAAAAATCTTTTTCTCTTTAAATTTTCAAAGAAACTTTTCTGATAAATATATTAAACATTTTAGAGATATTAAAAGAGGACTTATTGGAAAAAAACTTAAAATATTTTGTTATTATAACAAAGATTTTTACTCAAATGCCACTCATTTGCTTAATCTAGTTTTGTTATTAGGAAAAAAAAATTTAAGTTTAAAAAAGATTAGTCCCACGTCTTTATATTTAAAATCTAAATATTTTGAATTATACTTTTTTAACATTAGTGAACAATATAACCACAATTCATTAGTAGTATTTGGATCAAAAGGTAGATTTGAATTTTCATCTAGACCCGAAACAGGTAAAATATATTTAAAATACAAAGATACAAACTACAAGGATGTAAATATTTTAAAACTAAAAAGAAAGGTAAATTTAATAGAAAAACATCCACAGCACAATGTTTTAAAAGATGTTTATAAATCATTTAAATATAACAAGTCCCCATCTCTATCGATGAAAGACATTTCTTTATATTTAAAATGTATGGAAAAAATTCAAAAAATAATATGAAAATAAAAAGATATAATTCTATTGGAAAAGAAGAAATTGCTGCTGCAAAAAAAGTTTTAAAAAGTGGAATACTATCTGATTTTGTTGGCTCCAAATCAAAGAAATTTCTTGGAGGGCATTTTGTTCAAAAGTTTGAAAATAAAATACAAAAATATTTTAAAGTTAAATATGCTGTAACAACAAACTCATGGACTAGCGGGTTAATAACAGCTTTAGGCGCACTTAAAATAAAACCAGGTGACGAGGTAATATGTACTCCTTGGACAATGTCAGCTTGTGCTATTTCTATATTACATTGGAATGCAATACCAGTGTTTGTTGATATAGATAAAAAAACGTTTAATTTTAACTTAGAGAATTTAAAAAAAAAAATTACTAAAAAAACTAAAGTTATTTTAGCAGTAGATATTTTTGGACAATCAGAAAATATAAATGAAATAAAAAAAATAATTAAAAACAAAAAAATTCATATTCTTTCAGACTCAGCTCAAGCTATTGGATCAAAGTATAAAAATAAATTTTCAGGCACCTTTGCAGATATTGGGGGATATAGCCTCAATTCCCACAAACATATAAATACAGGAGAGGGAGGAATTATAGTTACAAATCAAAAAGATCTTGCAGAAAGGTGTAGACTAATAAGAAATCATGCAGAATCTGTTACTAAATCAAATTCCAAAAAAGATTTAATTAATTTAATTGGATACAATTTTAGACTTGGCGAAATTGAATCTGCTATAGGAATTGAGCAATTAAAAAAATTAAATAAAATAATAAAGTTTAGGAAAAAATTAGCTTTTACAATTATAAATAAGATAAAAAATTTACCAGGTTTACAAACGCCCGTTCTAAAAAAAAATTTTACACATTCATTTTATGTAATACCCTTTGTATTAGACCTGTCTAAGTTAAAGCATAATAGAAAAATTATTATTCAAATTTTATCTAAAGCAGGAGTAGTGGGATTAAACGAAGGTTATCAAAACCTTCACAGATTGCCAATATTTAAAAAAAAAATTGCCTACGGTCCAAATGGATTCCCATGGAATAATTTTAACAAAAAAATTACTTATAAAAAAGGTGATTGCAAAGTTGCTGAAGAGTTACAAGATAAATCTTTCTTTTATTTAAGCTTGTGCTCTTATGATTTTAAAATTGAGCATATGAAAAAATTTGCAAACATTATTAGTAAAAAATGGAAAAACATTCAGAAAAAAAACTAAAAGATAAAACAGTTGTTTTTTCTAATGACCCTGGTGGTGCACAAGTTCTTTCATCATATTTTTATTTTAATAAACTAGAAATAATT